>OBJF01000596.1_pt1 | contig 39444 bp, 41 predicted proteins | sample 1519091 | NCBI WGS metagenome assembly OBJF01 (sample SAMEA2452124, study PRJEB22498) | human gut metagenome | biome: human feces; feature: human gut; material: feces | place: Australia | collected 2012
ACGCAATTAATCAATTAACAGGCGGTAAGCTCGGCGAGGTTGTCAATGCAGTCGGCGAGAAGATGGAAGTCGTAAAAAGTAAATTCGGTGAAGCATTTGGCAATGTGAAAAACACCGTAATGACTATTTTTGAAAACATCAAAAACGGCATTGTTGAAAAGATTACGGCGGCAGTTGATACAGTTAAAAATGTGTTCACTAAAATTTCTGATACTGTATCATCTGTATGGGACAAAATAAAAAGCCTGCTGAAAGCACCAAAGATTGTGCAGACAGGAACTGTTACGGTGATGGGGGTTGATACACCTATTCCAAAATTCGGATTGGATTGGAACGCCAAGGGCGGTATTATGACACGTCCAACTGCATTTGGATTTGCAAACGGCAAGATTCAAATGGGTGGCGAAGCAGGGGCTGAGGCGATACTTCCACTTTCGGCATTTTGGCGAAATTTGCAGGCATACACCGAAAACAGCCAAAAGAAAAGTCAGGGAAACAATGATATTAATATAAACGTCACCATTAATGCAGGAAATGCGAACGAAGAAGAAATGGCGGCACGATTTATAAATATAGTTGTACCTGAAATAAAACGACAGTATGCAATTTTATAAAGGAGTGAGGGAAATTGTTAGATTTTTACCTAAGCGTAAATAACAGCGAGGAGGTAGTGCATATTCCTGTCACTCCTTCCTCTTTTTCTGTGACAAATTCACAGTCGACAGAAACATTTGAATCAGCCGGATATGGCTGGATTAAAATTATAGGAAATACCGAATTGCGAGGTGTTTCGTGGGACGGAATATTCCCTGTCCATGACTATCCGTTCAGACGTGATGCGTCAATGGACGGTCAAGAATACTACGAAAAATTAAAATCGTGGCAAAAACGAAAATTGCCTGTTCGTTTAGTGATTACATCAACCGGTTTTGCAAACATCAGCATAAATATGGCTGTAGCCATAGAAAAATTAGATTTTGATGTTGGCACAACAGGTGATTTGGATTATTCTATCGAATTGGGCGAAGTAGAGCTGTTAAATGATACGGAGGATACAAATATGGCACAGTTAGATGATTTGGCGGCAAGAATGGACGCAGTCGAAAAACGGCTGGATTCATTGGAAAATGAAAAAATCTATAACTATATGGATGATAATATGCCTGATTGGGCAAAACCTACGATCCAAAAATTAATGGATAGGGGTTATTTGAACGGCACCGGTGATAATGAACTGGGATTGACTATGGACATTATCAGAATGTGCGTGATGATAGATAATGCAAACGGTTTTGAGGGTTATACCGTTGACAGTTTTCCTGATTGGGCTGCACCAACGATTGAAAAAATCAATAAAAAGGGTTATTTGTCCGGTATTGATGATGACGATTTGGGACTGACAAAGAATATGATTCGCATATTAGTTATTTTAGACAAAGCCGGAGTATTTGGTGATTAAATATGGCAAGTGGACAGGATTTAGTTAAAATTGCACAGGCTGAAAGCGGCACAAAGGAAAACGGAACGAACAACGTCAAATATAATACATGGTTTTACGGACACGAAGTAGACGGAAGTAATTATCCGTGGTGTGCGGTATTTGTTTCGTGGTGTGCGGATAAAGCAGGCATTACAACAGACATAATGCCTAAAACTGCAAGTGCCGGTTATTTTGCACATTATGCGAATCAGGGACATGGTGAGGTTTTCACCAATAAAAATCCCGAAGCAGGTGATTTGTTTTTAATAAATTACAACGGTTCGGATTGGGCAAATCATGTAGGTATAGTTGCATCGTGTGACGGTTCTAATATCACAACGATTGAAGGCAATTCATCCGATATGGTTCGATCCAGAACGTTATCAATGTCCGGATTGACGTTTGTTCATTTTAATTTGGATAGCAGTAGTGGAATGACTGCCGCTTGGACGGCACGAGAAGTACCGAATATCGGCAGGGATTTAGCCACAAAAGCATATATGGCATATCAGTTATACACTGATAAATCATCAGGCGGATATAGCTATTTATGGGGCGGTAATTCGACAACTGCAAATGGTGGACTACGAAAATACAAAGAATTCTATTGTGTAGCAATGGGTTCGTACTACGGTCCGGACGGAACATTTATCAAAGTGGAATTTGATGACGGCAAGACGATTTATTGCGTAAAGGCTGACGAAAAAAAAGACAGTGAAACAGACAGCAAACATATGTATCACGACTATCCGTTTGACCGTAATGTATTGGAATTCATTATTGACAGAACAGTTGTGCGAAATAATGATGAATTTACATCAGCATTAAATGCTGCCGGTATAAACCGTTCAGCACGAATCAAGGCAATATGGACTTCGGACAGCGAACCAACCTACGGCGGTGCAGGAAGCACAACGGCAGAAAATGAAAAAGAATATCATTTTATTGATACAAACGAGAAAATTTCCATACATCCGACAATATTCAAACAAACACCAATGCAGTGTGACCGCCATAATGGCGGTTTAACGGTGTTATGCAACGATATTGATATATCGTCATATGTGGGGGATATATCGTGGCAAAATACCAAAGATACGCTTGCAACGCTATTCAATTTCAGTGTTCCAAAGGCAGGTGATATGAAGTACATCAATATGTACAAACCGCAAGAGGGCGATATTATTCGTTACAGTGGTGGTACACAAGAAGATTTTAGGGGTGTAATTATCGAAGTTGATGACGGCGATAATTACGTTAATAAATATGTTGCCGGTGATGTGGGACAGTATCTGAACAAAACCAGTGATACATATCAATTTACTGCAATGCGTGCTGATGATTGCATTAAAAAAATATGCGGTGATTTATGTATTCCTATTGTGATGATACCGGAATTACCGTTATTGATTACGCAAATTTATGTGGACAAGGCGGTATCAGATGTTATAGCTGACATACTGACACTGTGTGGCGGTGTACATAATTTTGATTTTGTTCCTGACGGTATCAGAATTTATAATTGTGCGGATATGGTTGTAAATCCACAATTCAGAATATCGTCAAACACCGAATTGAAAAATTCAATAAAGTATATCGGAAACGTTGAGCATAAAACCAGCATCGAGGACAGAAAAACAAGCGTAAAGGTTATTTCGGATACAGATGTTTTAACAACACTGAAAGATGAAAACAGCATTGCACAATTCGGTTTTCTGCAAGAAGTTATCAAAGTCGGTGAAAATGAAGACGCAAAAGACGTGGCAAAAAACAAGTTGTCGGAGCTGAACACTACAAGCGAAACATATTCCGGTGAAATTATTGAAGAACTGAACAGCTATACCAGAGCCGGAAGCGTTATCGCTATCGGTGATGAAAAGTATTTGATAAATAGCAGTCAGCACAGTATAAAGCAAGGTGTGCATTACAATAAATTAGATTTGGAGCGATTATGATATGAATAACGGATACACAGAATTGGCAAAAATGCTGAAAAATTTAAACAAGGGTGAAACCTATGGTCCTGTATTCGGCAGAATAACGCAATTACCGGATTTAATCATAACACGCAGTAACAATATACAACTGACAAAAAATCACGTTGTAAGCATTGTAAATCTGTATGAACGTGATGCCGAGGGAAGATATATTCATAACGGCAAGAAAGTTGTCCTGTTACCGTATAACAACGATAACAGTTATATTGTGTTGGGGGTGATTCAAGATGGCTGATTATGTTACGACAGAACCGGCATTTGATTTTGAACGTGGTGATTTTGTTATTATAAACGGTCGTCCGAAAATGGTTGTCGGTATGGATCGACTACGCAGTTGGATAAGCAAAGTGCTACGAACACAAAAAGGACGGTACAAGATATATAACGGAACATCATACGGGACGAGAATTAAAGATACATTTGTAGGTAAAACATTCACGCATGACTATATGCTATCTGAAATTCAGCGAGAAATTACTGAAAATTTAGAGAAAAACAAGGATATTGTCAGTGTGGACGGTTTTTCGGCAAAAGTAGACGGAACGCATTTAACAGTTGAATTTACTGTTACAACAGTCTACGGAACAACGGATTTAAAGGAGGCACTATAATGGCAGAAACAATAACATCTATAACGGAACGTCTTCTGGCAGAGGTGCCGGAACAATACGATACAACCGAAGGTACATACACATATGACATTGAAAAATCTGTTGCAGTCGAATTTGACAACGCATACGACCAATTAGAAACGGTACGAAAACAATCGCACGTTTCGACTGCAAGTGGCACATATTTAGAAAAATGCGTTGCACATTTTGGTTTGTATCGAAAATCGGCAACGTATGCAACAGGAAACATAACGGTCACAGGAACAACTGGTGCAGTGTTGCCTGTCGGTAGCAAAGTGGCAGCCGGAAACGTCATGTTTACGGTGAATGATACGGTGACAATAGGTGATGATGGAACTGCATCAGCACCGGTCATATGTGATACAGCCGGAACACAGGGGAATGTTTTAGCCGGCTATATTAATCGTTTTCCGGTCACAATCAGTGGATTGCTACGGGTTACGAACGAACACGCAACCACAGGTGGCAGCAATGACGAAACAGATACACAACTGCGTGAACGATATAATGAATATATATCCCGACCTATTACCAGTGGTAACAAATATCAATATATATCGTGGGCGAAATCCGTTCCGGGAGTAGGTGACGCTAAGTGTATCCCGTTATGGAACGGACCGGGAACGGTCAAAGTTATCATTGTTGATACAGAAAATCAAATAGCTCCTGCGGAACTGGTGAAAAAAGTCAAAGAATACATTGACGATTTAAAACCGGTCGGAGCGGATTTGACAGTCGGTACAGCGGAAGAAATTGCAATCAATGTTTCGTGCAAAATCGAAATGACGGGAAATGTCACAGAGAATATCAAAAAAAATATATCTGAATATTTGACGGAAATTTCGTTTTCAAAGGGTTATGTATCCTATGCTAAAATAGGACAGGCTATTTTGAATACTGATGGTGTAATCGATTATACGAATTTGACAGTTAATCAATCTACAAATAATGTCCCGATAACTGAAACACAGATTGCAGTGTTGGGGGTGTTGAAAATTGACTAACATTGAAAATCTGTTGCCGAAATACTATAAAAATTCAAAATATATACACGGATTATTACATCCATGTGATGTTGAATTTGATAGATTGTACGATAAATTGGATAGAACATTGAAAAATCTATCGGTTGATGACGCTGATGAAACAGGCATTCACGATTTTGAAACAGATTTTTTAATACCGTTGTCTGATGATACGTTGGAATTACGGCGTAGTAAAATCAAAACAAAATTTTTACATACGGCAACGACAACGTTTGAAAATCTGCAAAATATAGTTCGTGCATATGATAACGGTGCGAGTATCAGCGAAGATAATCCCAATTACAGAATAAAAATTCAAAGTTGCAAGCCGTTATTACTGCAAGAAATTTTAAACAGTGTCAATGAAATCATTCCTGCACATATTGCTACCACTATTGAATTAAATGAGCAACAGCCACAGGAACAAAAAACTGCTGTTGTCTGTATATGTGCAGTGTCAAAAACCTATGAAACTGTTGGATTTGATAATAATGTGGCTGATGATGGAATTATAAATTGTGCTAATTTTGAAAAATTCGCAGTAATTGACGGTTGTTCCGGTGAACAAATTCAAATGGCAAAATACCGTACATTTGAAGAAATGCAGCAAATTGATTATGAAACTGCGAAAAATAAAACGTATGCAGAGCTATTGTACAAGGAGGAGTAAATATGGCAGAAGAAAAAAAGATTGAGGGTTTTTCAAATATAAAATTTACGGCATCCGGTTTACTGCTGGAAGCAAAATTGAAAACAGGTGTACCGCTGAAAATTACCCGTGCAGTTATCGGTACAGGGTATTTAGATGACGGTGAAGACGTAGCGAATTTGACGGCACTGAAATCTGAAATTGAATCGCATCAAACCGGAGTAACGTCATCATCTGCAACAGTTGATATTACAAATGTGTCTGTTGTGGCAGCCGGAATGACTAATCTGCGATTAAAAATAAAAAACGGCGATACACCGTTTTATCTGCGTGAAATCGGTATAATGGCACAGGACCCTGATCTGGGTGAAATTCTATATTTGTACACAAATTGCGGTAACGGTGCACAGGCATTCCCTGTGTTTGATGGTAGCAACCATGTGTACAGAACTATTGATTTTTTGAATATTATATCAAATGCGTCAGATATAAATGTGAATGTCACGCTAAACAACGAGGTTACACGTGATGATTTTGAAACACATAAAACCGCAACAGTGTTGGATCATCCGAACGGTTGTGTTACCACAGAAAAAATTGCTGATAGTTCAGTTACGGGTATAAAAATCAAAGATAGTGCGATAACATTGGCAAAATTAAATAATGATATTCACACAAAATTTGATGGATTGGAAAAAGCAATTCAAAAAATCAATTCAACCAAAAAAATTGATTTGGAATATTCGATAGATCAGGGACATGATGGTTATAATATCGTGGTAAAACCTAAAGTGAATTATATCGCAAGAAAAGATGTATCAGGTACTGCAACATATCCTTTGCAATCAATAGATAAATGCTATATGTATATATGTTATAACTATGACAGCGACAGTATATCGTTGGTATGCGGTACAACGGTGTCAGGCAGAGGACCACAACCACCGGACAATGATATTTTTTCTGCTGAAATTTCGTCAAGTTCAGACTGTGGCAATTTTGAATATCACAGATTAATTCAAAAAGATGATAACGGTGATATAGTAGCTGTAATGTGAGGTGATTGGCATGGCAACGACAACAGAAAAGGGATTTAAAATTCCGGGATATGCCGACAAGGCAGACGTCCCCGGAATGGTAAAAGACAATGTGAAAACTGCGGAAGAACACCTAAAAGCCATTTCAAAATCAATGTCAGACATATCATCCAATATTAATTCATTAGACAGTACACTGCAAATAATGAATACACAATTAGGTACTATGTCAGATATGTTAGATGAATTAAATGGCGTGGCGGAGGAAACATCATGACGATTTGCGAAAAATTCAAATTAATGATGGCATCATTTGCGGACATCAAGGCGGCTATCGCTGAAAAGGGTGGTACTGTTACCGGAGGATATGCCGATTATGCTAAAAATATCCGAAATTTATATTCTAATGATACATATGCACCCCAATATCAATATCCGACTGAAAAATCGCCAATTATGCAGTATTTAATCAATTTATATAACCGCATAACATTTTGTTATGCGGTCAAACAGGAAATACGGCAGGCAATTATAGACGGTGGTGTTGATGTTCCTGATGATACACCGTTTTCAGAATATGGTGACAAAATCCGTCAAATACAGCGTTTTGAGATTACGACAAGTAATTTGTATTTGGGCGAATATAAGACTGAATGTAGAGGGCAATTAACTGCACAGGGCGGAAGTCCACCGTACTCTTGGAAACAAACTTTGGGTTCCAATATTCCCGGTATCACAATGACATCAGACGGAACTATATCAGGAACACCAATGCAAACAGGCGGCTATAATTGGGGTGTTCAAGTGACCGATAGCAACGGAAAAACACTGTCCAAAGATATTTCAATCAGTGTCAGACCTAAAACGTTGAATTTCAAGCAGACTGGAGAACGTTCATTTTTATATGACGGTCAACCGCATACAATCACGGCAGAATGTATTAATGACAGTGATGTTGAATTTGAAATTTATTTCAACGATAACGGCAGTGATGTTTTGAGCATGACAAAATGCGGTTCAAACAGAGGATATGTACGAATTACATCGGCGGATAAGTCGTGTTACAGAATAGGTGAATGTGATTTGTATATGTCAATATCAGCAAATGCTGTTAATGTAACATCAAATAAAGTCCAATCGGTAAAATACGACGGACAGCCACATAGTTTCAATGTTGAATTGTCAAAACAATGTGACGTGAATGTGAAATATAAAACGTATTCTGCGAATGATGATACATTCAATGTGAACGAGGATGAATATACAACGGTTTCACCCACCGAGATTGGGAAATATCGTGTATATATATCGTCATCATCATACGGATATATCATTCGTGACACATATGCAGGATACAATAAATATTTCGGCATTTTGAATATTACGGAGGGGGTAGCATGAGCAGATATTTTAAATTTGTATGGGCTGGTATGTTTCTATGCCCTGCACCGATATATTGGGTAATGATGGGGTTGGTTGCTGTTATTTTTGTAATGGGGATAATCGCCAACAAAATGGTTGACAATCCGTACGATGATGCAGAACAACAGTATAAAATCACTGTCGGTTATATTATTGAAAACGGTAAATCAGTACCGTATAAAATATTTTATACGGATGAGCAAACCAACAAACGCACAGAAATTCCGTCTAAAAATGTGACAATTCAGCATATTAGCGATAGCATTTATGAAATTTATGTCCGTATCAAACGACAGGACGGTGACGGCTATGATTATGCCATAGCGAAATTGAAAAAAATTTCGGATACTGAGTATAGAACAGTCAAAGTTGAAGCCGGAAGGGAAGTGATATAATGCGTAAAAGCAGTACAATAGCGGCAGTTGTAAGTAGCATATTCCCGACAGTATTATTTATATTATTGGGTTTGAAAGCTGACTGCACCGCAGTGTATTTCATTGGTTGCATTGCATTTTCAATTATTGATTTTATCAATATGTCTGCGGTTTGTGCCTACAAGGAACGACAGTTGAAATATAAAAACAGTGAGGTGCGGAAGAAATGCAAAAAATCATAAATAGACTGAAAAAAATGGGGTTATCGGCTACACAGATAATATTTAATCTGGTTACATCGGGATTGATATGCTGTACTACGGTATCAGGACATAGTATGATGCCGACAGTGCATGACGGTGACAGGTTACTGTATAATCCGTTTTTCAAAAATGTTGAACGTGGTGATGTTGTAGTTATTTCGCATGGCGGTGATATGTTGATTAAACGTGTTATTGCTATTGGCGGTGACCATTTGACGATTAGCACATATGGCAGTGTAGCAATAAATGGCAAATGGCAGAACGAAACATACATAAATCCGCAGGAACAATCAGGTGAAAGCATTGACATTACAATCCCTGATAATGAATTGTGGGTAATGGGCGACAACAGGGGACATAGTTTAGATAGCCGTAACTTTGGCACTGTGAAAATGGGTGACGTGGCAGGAGTAGTGATAATACGGAAAAATGGAGGCAATGATGGAAAATGAGCAAAAAGAAATGTGGGAACGTCTGACGGCGGTGGAGCAGTCCACCAAATCGGCACACCACAGAATTGACACTCTGGACAAACTGACCGAGAGCGTCCACATCATAGCGACGGAAACAAAGGCTATGCGTGAGGACGTGAATGATATTACATCACGGGTAGACGAAATAGAAAAACGTCCTACAAAGCGCTACGAAACAGTAGTTACCGCCATTATTACGGCAATAGTGGGCGGTTTGATAGGTTATTTTGTTAAAATGTTGGGTTTTTAATATTTTAGAATTTTAGGAGGTATGTAAAAATGAAAGAATGGTTTAAATGTGCAGGTATTCGTGCTATTAAGACAGTAGCACAGACGGCTGTTGCAACAATCGGAACGGCAGTCGCAATGGGTGATGTTAATTGGGTATTGGTAGGTAGTGCATCTGCTTTGGCAGGTGTACTGTCGTTGTTGACTTCTGTTGCAGGTTTGCCGGAAGTAAACAATGAAAAGGAGTGATGATTTATGCGAATAGGAATAAATTGCGGACACACTGTAAGCGGTACTGTCGGTTGCGGTGCAGTCGACTACATAGATGAAAGCGTAGAGGCTCGCAAAGTCGGATACGTTCTCGAAAATTTGTTAAAATGTGCAGGTCATACGGTGTATGACTGCACCAACGACCATGCCGACAGTGTCGGTAAAAACCTAAGCAATATTGTAAATATGGCAAATGCACAGCCGTTGGATTTGTTTGTATCGATACATTTCAATAGCGGCGGCGGACAAGGTACTGAAGTTTGGACATATAACGGGAAGTCATTTGAGGAGGCAACTAATACTTGCAAGGCTATAAGTGCGTTAGGTTTTAAAGACCGAGGCATTAAGGACGGCTCGAAGTTATATGTTGTACATCATAGCAATGCAAAAGCTATGTTGGTAGAGGTGTGTTTTGTAGACACAGACGATGCCAAAAAGTATACAGAAATCGGTGCAAATAAGTTTGCGGAAGCCATTTATAAAGGGATTACAGGACAAATAATAGAGGAGGATTTAACAATGTCACAGTACAATGAATTAAAAGAATTAATCGAAAAACAGGCGGCGGAAATTGCCGATTTAAAAAACATCAACCAACAGTTGGTGAATGTAGTTCAAACTACAATGGTATATGATTTCAATGATGACAATATGCCGTCGTGGGCGCGTCCTGCGGTGCAGGCGGCTATGGACTGTGGTGCGGTACAAGGTGATGAACAGGGCAGACTGGGTTTGTCCTACAAGGATTTACGTGCCATTGTACGTGAATATCGTTGCGGATTGTATAATAAATAGGATAAAAAATAGGTGGCTACGTGCCACCTGTTTTTTATTTGTTTTCGTCTGCAATTCTGTTAATTGCTTCAACCAACAATTTCTCCGCCCACGCAGGCGGTTTTCTATCGCCATTCTCCCAATGCGACAATGTGCGCAGTGGGACTTCAAATCTATCTGATAATGCCGCCTGCGACAGACCTGCCGCAAGTCGAGCTTTTTTGATTTTGCAATCCATATATTATCACCTTTTATTCTATATCCCCCGCCATTTGAATGACAGGGGATAAGTTTTTCTTGTTAAGCAACTTCACAAAGTAACCAATTTTCATTTTCATCAAGGAATTCCTCTGCACCGTCAACTAAACGGTCTGAATCAGCATAATCTTCAATGATGTCGTCCATATTATATAACTGATTATTTTCTGCAAGTTCACTGTATTTAGCTTGTAGTTGTTCAGCAACTTTTTCAGTTTCTTCAGTAGTCATAGCTGATACGCAAATTCCCGACATTTCGTCAGTTCCGCTTGATGTTATAGGACAATCATACATCTTATCACCTCTAACAGCAACAATATCGTTGCTTGCGTTTGTTCTTACTAAATAATATCTTGTTACTTCTTTCATTTTCTTTTCCTCCTAAAATTTATCCTTTTTATTTATTTTTTTTGAGGTTTCCCTCATTTCTTGTCTTTATTATACGCCCATTGGGCGTAAATGTCAAGTCTTTTTTCAAAAAAAATTTAAAAAATTTTTTATTTTTTTCATAAATAGCAATGTAATTATGCACAAAAATTTAATTATATTTTGGTATAAAAATATATAGTCGTATCTATTATAATGTGATATACTAAAATAAAAAAGGAGTGGATATAATGGCATATTCAGAGGCAAAGAAAAAAGCAACAATAAAATATCAAAAAAAAACATATGATAGAATTGAATTAAAAGTAAAAAAAGGTGAAAAAGAAAAGATAAAAGCAAGAGCAACAGAGCTGGGAATTAGCGTAAATACGTATATGATAGAATTGATAAAAAAAGATTTGGAAGAGATATGAATGTATATAGTCGTATCTATACAAAGTGTACAGATTTACGGTTGTATATTTGTAAATAATGCCTATTGATATATAGTCGTATCTATATTATAATATAATCAAGAGGTGAGGGAAACCAAACCCATACCAAACGGCGGAGGTAAGAGGAAACCGCAAGGGGAAAGGAGAACACAATGGAAGATATTATGACAGATAAGCAGTTTGATAAAATTCTAAAAATGGTTTCTATGATATTAGATGGTTGCAATGACTTAGATGAGGCAAAAGAAAAAGTTAGGCAGTTAATAGAAACCGAAAAAAAAGAAAAGTCTGCTGAATAAGCAGACTTAACTAAAAGGATTAAGAGCAGCGGAACTTACCTCCGTTGTTCTTTTTTTATTATATCATAAAAATAATAAATTGCAATAAAAATTTATAAAATATCTAACTTGAACAATCTTATGATAAAGATTGCTTGGAAAATGTACGCGTGTACTTGACTTCGTGCGGTCAGGATATTGTGGACAGAGCAATAAACGTTAAATGCACAAAAGCCGAAGTGATTTGGGTGTTTACGGATATTGAGGCTGTGCCGTTTAACAGAGGTTTTTATTCGGTTGATTTGAAGTATTTCTTTAAAGTAACTTTAGCAGTATTTACAGGAGTGGGCCGTCCCACAGAAGTTGAGGGTCTTGCGACTTTTGATAAAAAAGTTATACTTTTCGGTTCGGAAGGTAATGCAAAAGTGTTTGAGTCGAAGTATAAAGAGGACGCTTTTGACCCGCAGCTTTGGAGAAAAACAAATATGCCGCATGCAGTGGTAGAGGTGGCGGACTGCAAAATGGCAGGTAAAAATACAAAGGATATAACGGTGAAACAATGCGTATATACTGTTGAAAAAAGTACAATGGAACCTGTGGTATAAATTTGAAGAACGGTTTAAACGAAAAATTTAAACCGTTTTTTATTTTGTGGAATATATTGACAACTGTTGTCGAAAATGATATAATATTTTTAATTATTATTATATAATTTTGTATATCTGTAATAAAAACTTAAATCTGTTAAGCGAAAGGATGAGGGGAATGAATTCAAGGAACAAATTAATCGCTGTTTGCGTTATATGTGCGGCAGTTGCATTGCTGTCTGTCGGCGGAGTTGTTTTTGCATATCAAAAGTATGCGTCAACATTCAATAATGCAAGCAACGGAAATGTAAGTTTAAACAGCATTAATGAAGGTATGTCATATACAATTTTAGATGACGGTACGAATGTTTATGAAAATCCCGATAAAGGCTCGGCAGTGCTTATGCAGACAAAAGCAAATGAAACGGTAAGCTTTTTGGCACTTGCACATGGCGGTTTTTATAAGATAAGAGTAAACGGAGTGGACGGATATGTGTTGTGTGACAAGGTTGTCGATAAAACTCTTGCAACACCGGCACCGACAGAAAATCCGACAAAGGTTATGTACATTGTAAATGCGAATGAAAGTGTAACATTGAGGAAAACTCCGGACCAAAACGGTGAACAGATTACCACAATTCCGCTTGGCACGCAGGTTGAATTTGTAAAAAAGGAAAATGATGATTTTTCAAAAATTAAGTATGGCGGACAAGAAGGCTTTGTAATGACAAAGTATCTTACGGAAGACGCGAATATTGCAATTCAACAGGCAGGCAATAAAAATGCCAAACCTGCTGAACCGGTGCAACATGCGACAGGCTCGTCCGATGTATCGGTTAAATTCACAATGTATGTTTTTAATGTACAGAACTCAATATATTTAAGAAAGTATGCGGAAGAAAATTCGGAAAATATCTGTACAATCCCTTGGGGTGAACCTGTAGGATATATTGAGGATGTTACAAACGGTTTCTACAAAATAAAATACAAGGGACAAATCGGTTATGCCAAAGCGGAATATTTGACATCAACAGATCCTCATGTCTACACAGGTGGAAATCCGATTTATCATATTTCAGGAGTGCAAAATTCGGTGTATTTAAGAAAAACACCGTCAGAGCCGGCGGAATACATTTGTGAAATTCCTGTCGGAGCGGCAGTTGAATATCTCGGCTCGTACAACGGATATGATAAGGTTAATTATAACGGTATGGTCGGATATGTGACAAGTGCATACGTCAGATAGGGGGATAATGATATGAACAGAGAAGATTATAATTTTGATCCAATGACCGGTGAAAAAGTTATTAAAGATGACTATAATTTTGATCCAATGACCGGCGAAAAAATTATTAAAGATGACTATAACTTTGATCCAATGACCGGTGAAAAAATTGTAAAAACCAATGAACAATCTCAACAATTTAATTCTGAGGGGTATCAGCCAAACAATAAAATCGCTATTGTTGTAATTGTGGTTGTAACGGTTATATTTTTGGCGGTTGCGTCAGGCTTTGCGGGATACTTTTTGGTAAGCGGACACAATCAAGGACAAAAACCTGCCAATCCGATTTTGACGTCGGAGGCGATAAAGTGGTCGGCGGTAAAGCTGAATGACGGTGAAATACCAAATACATATGAAAATAATATGCCGTCGGCTGAGATAAAAGGCGTCGGAACGAAATCAAGCATAATCAATAAATTGAGAGAAAATACAGATAAAAGTCTTGGTTCACTTCAGGTTTCAGAGATTGACGGCGGTGTAAAGTATTATACTCTCGAAGATCAAATTCTGAGAATAGATATTCCGTCAGGTGTAAACGGTTTTAAGTATAATCGAATTTATTATTTTAATAATGATGTATTGTATTTTGGACTTGTTTATTCGGCGGCAAATCAAAACAATTTGTATTTTTATCAAGGCGAAATGTACAGATATATAAATGAAAAGGGCGAAATGAAACAAAATGAGTTTAAAGATGATGTCTTTAAAACTTTAGGAAATTTTGCTCTTAACGAGGCATATTCTTTTTATGATTATAAGACAGGTGTAAAGAACGACAGAAGATAAAATGTGAAACAGGTAAGTCTATTTTAAATAAGGCTTACCTGTATATTTTTTTATTAAAGCAGTAGAAAATATTATAGCGTTCTGATATAATTATTATAAAAGAACGTGATATTATTGCGTTTAAGGGAGGGATAAATATGAAAAACTATGGGAAATTAATATCAGTAATTGCGGTGCTGATAGGTTTGTTTGTTATGTCGGTGAGTGTTTCGGCGGCAGACTTGGCAATTATTGTAGTGGATGGCAAAGCAGTTGTCGGAAACGGCACGTCGGGTGTTGCGATTGTTGCATCGTATGACGAGGACGGAAAACTTACAAAGGTTGTGAAAGAGTATGTGACGGAAAGCAGCAGTACGGTGCTTAATGTAAAAAACGGCGACAAGGTTATGTATTGGGACGGATTAGAAACAATGAACCCGCTTTCAGATGCCGTTACGGTAACAGATGTCATTTCGGACGAAGATAAAGAAACCATATATGAGGCGGCGGTCGATAAAGCACTTCGTGAGGCTCTCGGCAAAAATAAGGGCAAGGATATGACGGAACTTCAAAAAGCATTGGCACTTCACGACTGGCTTGTGATGAATTGTCAGTATGATGTGACGACATCAAGACCGAATGCACACACTGCGTACGGTGCGATTGTAGAGGGTTATGCCGTTTGTGACGGTTATGCTAATGCATATAACGACCTACTTGGCAGAGTCGGAGTGACGGCAACGTATGTGTTGGGAAGAAAACCGCTACATTTGGGTGAGGATCCGCAACTTCATGCTTGGAGCTGCGTTACAATCGGCGGAAAAAAATATCATGTTGATGTTACGGCAGATGACCCTGTTCCCGATTTGCTGGGCACAGTGAGTCGTGGGTACTTTTTAGTAAGTGATACTGTATTGAACAGAGCAGGATATGTAGATTATGCTACGCATTGTACGGATACGACTTATGAAAAATATGATATGTTTACCGGTTTTTATATGCAATTTATATGGAATGATGATATTCAGAAATTCTACTATATTGATATGGACAAAGTGAAAACTACTTCTGATTTTACAGAAACACTTATACCTTCATCAGAAGAAAACGGAGCGAAACCGACAAGCTATATTATAACTGAGGACAGCAAATATATTTGTTTCTTTAGACCGAGCTTTGTAACGAGTCAATCCACAGTGTATCTTTATAGCTTTGAAACCAATAAATATTATACATATGCAATCAAGAATATTAAAGATGTTGTTTTCTGTCGACTAAGGCAAAACGGAAATAACATTGAGGTTGTAAGAGATTATTATGAAAACGATATGCCGGTGGGTGTGATTGTGGTAAAGACTATTCCGCTTCCGACTGATATAAAGGAACGCAATGTTACATTTGACTCAAATTACAGCGGCGGAAACACGACAAGTAGCAAATATATCAGCAATTATTGGACAGATGGCGACGGTTCGTTTGACGAGCTGACAAGAGATGGTTTGGTGTTTGGCGGTTGGTACACCGAAAAAGTCGGCGGAACAAAAGTTGAAAACTTTGAAGAAATTTCAGGCGATGATGTGACGCTTTATGCTCATTGGTGGGGTGCTTGGAGCATATCTGAAGACCCGACATTGACCGAAAGCGGAAAAATTATTCGTTCGCTTGAGGGTTATCCGAACGTAACGGAAGAAAAAACAATCCCAAATTTATCGGACGAATCGGTGTGGACAAAAAAGTATACAAAACCGTCGACAATGACAGAAGAAGGATATGAGCTATATACCTCTGAATATGGTAATGTGAAGATTACATTGCCGAAGAAAGATTGGGAGTATGGTATTACTTATAAAGACGGCAGTGTTTATATTACCGTTACGGAAGAAGCTTCTTATATAGTCAGATTTAAGTGCGGAGATAATGTCGGAGACAGAAAGGTAATCACAAACGGTGCAGGCGAATATAGAGTGATGAATCCAAAGGATTTTACACCGAGCGGAACTGTTACGGCAACTCTGTATGACATCGAAATGAATGAACTTGCCACGGTTGAATATGAAGTGGAATAAGATTTTGAACGGTTTAAACGAGATGTTTAAACCGTTTTTTTTTGTATGCATAAAGATATATTCTGTGGAATATATTGACATATTTTATCGAAAATGATATAATAAATTCAATTATCACTACATAATTTTGTATATTTGGAATAAAAGCTGAAAATCTACAAAGCGAAAGGATGAGGAAAATAAATTTAAAGAATAAATTATGAAGTGTTTAAACATTGGGAATTTTGCTCTCGGCAGACGGAAGAACAAGATATACGTTGAAGTCAGAGGTAGATGCATATAAAAAAGTAGGTTGGTATACCGAACCGTATACTCCGCCGAAAACTAATAGTAGCTCAAGCGGAAGTTCAAGCGGCGGCTCAAGTGGCAGCTTATCATCAAGCGGCGTTGTACGCGGTTCAACAGTATATGTAACCCCATCTGGAAAGAAATATCATTACAGCGCAAGCTGTGCCGGTAAAAATGCAAGAGCAACCACTCTGTCAGCAGCACAAGCCAGCGGCAAAGGCCCTTGCTCAAAATGTGCAAGATAGTTATGCAATTATCTATGGATTATAAATCAATGAAGTCAATATAAAATGTGAAATGAGGTTGAATTTATGAATATTTCTAAAATAGACATTAATAATTTTAGATTACTAAAACAAACAAGTATAAATTGTGAAAAAGAACTTTCTCTTATCATAGGCAAAAACAATTGTGGAAAAACATCTCTATTATCCGCATTAAGTAAATGCATTGGTAGTAAATCAGAAGTAGGTAAGTTTAATTATTTTGATTTCAGTATGGCTTTTCAGAATAGATTATATGATGTGATTGATGGAAAAAATGATTTTTCAGAAGATGAATTGAAGGGTATTCAAATAGATATATACATAGAATATGGAAATGAAGATGATTTAACTAATATAAGTGAACTTTTTTTGGATTTGGATCCGGATAATAAAACAGTAGTACTTAGATTTTGTTATTTTCTTAAAGATATTGAAAAATTAAGGGATGATTTTAATGCATATAGGAACTCACGAAAAAATCTTTCTAATGAAAAGGCATTTACAAAATTCATGGATAAAAAACATAAAATATATTTTGAATTTAAGCGATACAGTGTACTATATAATCACTTAAAAGGCGAGGTTGATAATGATATTTATAAATTTATAGATAATAAAGATATTGATATTTCAAAAATAATTGCATTTAGTTATGTCGGGGCAAGAAGAAATGTTTCCAATACTGAAGATGAAGAATTGTCGACTTTAGCTGGTATGTATTATGAAAGAACTAAAGATATGGAAAGTAATAATACAAGAATATCAGGGGAATTTGAAGATGCATTAGATAAAACCGATGAGGAATTTAGTGGAATATATGTGAATGTATTTCAACAGTTAACTGAAAGAATATCAGAATTTGGTGGTATGAGAAAAAATGAAACTGTATTAAAGGTTATTTCTCGAATTAAAGAGATGAATTTGTTAAGAAATAACACTACGGTTGTTTACGGTAATCAAAATGGTACGCTGCCGGAAAATTATAATGGCTTAGGATTTTTAAATTTGTTTAGTATTATTATGAATATTGAGATAAAACTATGTGATTTTCGAAAGGAATCTAAGAAGGATGAGTCACCGGCAGACATTAATCTTCTATTTATAGAAGAACCTGAAGCACATACACATCCACAAATGCAATATATATTTATTAAAAATATAAAAAAATTATTAGAAGAAGGTAGAAAAATAAATAAAAGTGAGAAGAAGATAAATTTGCAAACATTTATGACTACTCATTCTTCGCATATAGTTGCAGAATGCGATTTTGATGATATTAAGTATTTTTTTAAAACTAATGAGGGAGATAATGTTATATCTAAGAATTTAAGCGATTTGGAAATAATGTATCAAAAAGAAAAGGGTTCAAAGAATAATCATTTTAAATTCTTGAAACAGTATTTGACATTAAACCGTGCAGAAGTTTTTTTTGCTGACAAAATAGTACTAATTGAGGGAGATACAGAACGAATACTTCTTCCGGCAATGATAAAAAAGTTAGACCAAGAAAATGAATATGATATTCCACTTTCTTCTCAAAACATTTCTATTATAGAAGTTGGAAACTACGCAGAGATATATGCAGAATTTATTCAGTTTATAGGAATTAAAACTCTTATAATTACTGATATTGATACTGAATGTTATCAAACAAATAAAGATAATAAACCAACTCTTCAAGCGAGTCGAGTTAATGATGGTACACATACAAGTAATCCGGCTATAAAATATTATTTGAAAAAAAGACTTGAAATTGATAGCCAAAATACAAAAAATAAAACTGAAATGGAAGACCAAAAGGCTAGCGAAAAATACATACTTACAAATCTAACTCTTACTGATAAGATAATAACCGGCATATATGATGACAATGGCAATTTATCGTGGGAATCTGATGAGAACGGAAATGTTTTAATTGTGTATCAAATAAAAGAATATAATAAAGATGGGAAAGAATATAATGCACGAAGCTTTGAAGACGCATTTTTTCATTTGAATAGAAATTTATTTACTGAACGTGGCAAAAAGACTAAGAAAGAAAATATTACGCAGTGTAACTCAGACTTTCAAGGTTTGAAAAATGTTAAAAAAATATTCAATAAATCAGTAGATAGTTATGATTTGGCAAAGGATTGTGTTAATAAAAAAACATCATTTGCAATGGACATTTTGTTAAATAGTGAAAGTGTGGATGGAAAAGATTTTGCTAATTGGGAAATACCAAGTTACATAAAGGAGGGGTTGGAATGGCTTCAAAAGTAACAGAAGACGAGGTTTCAGAAATATTTAAACTTATAGATGATAAGAAAAATTTTGTACTAAATGGTGGTGCCGGAAGCGGAAAAACTTATTCATTGGTTTCGATTATTAATGAAATTTATTCTCAAAATCCATTATCGAAAATAGCGTGTATTACATACACAAATGCAGCAGTTCATGAAATTGAAAACAGAGTTGCTAATAAAAAACTTAAAATTGCAACTATACATGATTTTTTGTGGGAAAATATATATTCTTATCAGAAAGAATTGAAAGAAACTCTTGTTGAAGGAATAAATAAGCAAATTTTTAAAAATATAAAAGTTGAAACTCCATATGATAATAATTTTCAAGATGGAATAAAATACACAGAACATCTTCGTATAGATTATGGCGAAATATCTCATGATGAAATTATTATATTAGCAAATCAAATGTTTGAAAAATATCCGAAATTGTGTAGCATATTGAATAATAAATATGATTTTATATTTGTAGATGAATATCAAGACACATTTTCAGAAGTTGTAAAAATTTTACTTGATTTTTTGCCGAGAGGTGACAATGTAAATAAATGTATAATTGGTTTTTTTGGAGATTCGATGCAGGCCATATATAATAATGGAATAGGCGATTTAAATGAATATATTAAATTAAAAAAAGTTACTGAAATAGTAAAAAAACAAAATCGAAGAAATCCGCAAACAGTAATTGATTTGGCAAATAAAATTCGAACAGATAATCTTAAGCAAGAACCTTCAGAAGATTTTAATGCACCTAATATGGAAAATGGAATTGTAAAGCAAGGCAGCATTAAATTTTTATATGGTGATAATATATCATATGATAATTTAAAAAAAGCCAGTTGTTTTGTCGGATGGGATTTTAATGATTCAAAAGAAACCAAAGAACTCCGATTAACACATAATTTGATAGCGGATACGGCTGGATTTCCGTCATTAATGGAAATCTATGATAAAGATCCTCTTATAAAACTAAAAAATGAATTTTGTAAACATATAAAAGAAAATAATATTTCTATTGACGAAGATAAAAGCTTTGGTGATGTTGTCAATGAAGTTGAATGGACTTTTTCTGATAAAGTGAAGGTGGTTGAGAATCGTGGGAAATCAAAATTTGAAGTTTTCATTAAAGAACCAGAGAATAAAAAATTGTATGACTTGGTTAAAAATATGAAATTTATTGATGTAAAAAAAATATATTTTGATAAAGATAATCTCATTTCCGATAAGAAAGCAATAGATGAAACTTCTTCAACGCAATCAAAAAGGGATAAATTAATTCGTCATTTGTTTAAAATACAATCATTAGTTAAAATGTATAAAGAAAAAAAATATAATGATTTTTTGAGAAGAACATCTTTCAGAATTACATCAATTAAAGATAAGGAAAAAATACACGATAAGATTTCTGAGCTGTCAAGTATGGAAAATAAAACGATTGGTGATGTAATATCATATGCTGACAAAAGCGATCTGTGTATATTAGATGATACAATAAATGACTTTATAAAAAGTAATCAATATTTATATAGCCGTGTATCTGAAGTGAAATATATTGAATTTATAAGTTTATATAATTATTTGGAAGGTTTTTCTCCATTATCTACCCAACATAAAATTAAAGGAGAAGAGTTTAAAAATGTTTTAATAATATTAGATAATGGAAAATGGAATAGTTATAATTTCAAATATTTATTAGATCCACAAAATAAAAACTGTAAGCAAGACGTATTATTGAGAACTCAAAAATTATTTTACGTATGCTGTACTAGAGCAATGGATAATTTGGTTGTGTATTGTGACAAACCTACTGATGCAATGTTGAAAACAGCAAAATCATGGTTTGGTGAAGATAATTGTCAAGAAATTTATAATGTAATATGATAAATTGATTTTAAATAAACAAGAAGTTTTGTCATGTAAAGCTTCTTGTTTATTTAATTTATGAATTGTAATATATTTAAATATAGTGTAAATAATTCTTTTAAACACAAATCGAGAATTTGAACGTTATTTATTTGGAACATAGTGGCAGCCTATAGAATGAATAATTTTTAGAAATAACATTATATCAAACTTTATTTTTTTGTTTTATGTTGAAATAAATTGTGATATATGGTATAATCATGAAAAATAATTGGAAGTAAGGTGATTAATTATCGAAAAGCCACTTTTATCTGTAGAAGATTTAATTAAAAAAATGAAAAAGAAGGGAATTACTTTTAATTATTGTTCAGAGAGTGAGGCAAAAGAATTTTTAAAGAAAAATAATAATTATTTTCGGGTATCTGCGTATAGAAAAATGTATGATCACTATCCATCAGGAGAAAATAAAGGGAAATACAGAGATTTGGATTTTCAATATTTAAGAGAATTATCAACTATTGATATGCATTTAAGATTTTTAATAATAAAAATGTGTTTAGATATAGAACATTATTTGAAAATTGATTTGTTAGCAAAAGCAGAATCGGTAAATGATGATGGATATGAGAGTATAGATAAGTTTTTTTCAGATTCAAAGTATCAATATATAAAAAAGAACATATATTATAAAAGAAACGCTACTTACTGTGGAGATTTGATTAATTATTGTTTTGAATTTGATGATGACAATGAAACAATATCAAATTATAGTAAATGTAGATTGTGGGATTTCTTAGAATGTATTACATTTGGTGATTTTTTGAAGTTTTATGAGTATTACCATAAAGAACATAATATTGAGAACAAATATGAAAAATTAATACCAAGTATAAAAAGTTTAAGAAACGCTTGTGCACATAATAATTGTATATTATCACAATTAAGAAAAAGTGATTGTATGCCTAACAAGCAAATATCGAATTTTATATCAGGAATATATGGTATTAGTCCGAGTGTAAGAAGACTACGATTAAAGAGTAGAGTAATTTATGAAATAGTATGTCTCATATATGTATATAAAGAACTGACTCCGGAAACAATAAAAAAACATAGATTTAGAGAATTGAATAGTTTTGTTAATGGACGTATGGTGAAAAATAAACAATATTTTGAAAATCAACAAATCATAAAAAGTTCTTATAGCTTTTTTAAGAAAATTATTGACAATATTTAAAATCTATGTTATAATGGTTAGCGATAACAAAAGAAATAGTTGTACTATTTTTTGTAAAGGGAGGACTATGGTCTTCCCTTAGTTTTTTTTGAATGATTTATAGGGGGTGTAATATCACCCTTTTTTTTATTCATATAAACTAAATAATATTGAATTTGTATTATTTATAATTAGGTAGTGGAAGATGTCAATATTGCTAAAGAGATCTATAACACAGGCAACAAATGAAATACAAAAAATCAAAACTGCGATATAATTACTGAAAAAAGTAACATATCGCAGTTTTTTTATTTTGGCTTTTCCGAAGTTATAAATATATAGTATATATGTGAATAGTCACAGACTAAATAAATTAAAAAGGAGGATAGAGATGTTTAATGGGAAAAGATTTGTTACAAGCGGGATTGCGGAGAAAGTACCGTTGGAATTGCAAGTGACAATGTGGAATATGATTGACACCATGGACGAGCAAAAGGACTATTTACAAGTATTCGACTTATCGGAGGAAAACGGAAAACAGAAGATTGTTCATTCACAAGAACAACCGGAATACAAGAAGGAGTATCTGTTTGAAACAGGTACTCCTTTTTTGTGTGCAAAGATTTTTGTCATAGACGATGTGACACATTCAACAATGCTATTTAACTATGAATATTAACGGAGGAAAAGAAAATGAGTGAAGAAAATAAAAATGTACGATGCGATTTATGCGGAGAAGAAGTAAGTTCTCAAAATGCAATAAGATTTGACGGAACGATATTATGTACCGACTGTTTTAATCAACGAGTGACGGAGTGCAGCCATTGCGGCAGAAGTATATGGCGTGACGATTCGAGGAACGGCGAGTATTGCCAAGATTGCTATGACAATCTATACGAAACTTGTACCGAATGTGGTGATGACGTTTGCCGAGATGATGTATGTTATCACAATGATGAACCGTACTGCCAAAACTGTTATGACGAAATAAACGATTCCATAATACACGATTATTACTACAAACCGGATCCGATATTTTACGGCAAGGGACAACCGCATTACGGCATAGAGCTTGAAATAGATGAAGGCGGTGAATATGACGATAATGCCGAGAGAATTTTGAATATAGGCAATCGAATTAATGAGCATATTTATTGCAAGCATGACGGCTCGCTTGATGAAGGTTTTGAAATTGTAAGTCATCCTGCGACTTTGGAATATCATACCAAAACAATACTTTGGAAAAAGATTTTAGACGAAGCACTTGAAATGGGATATTACAGTCACAACAGCGGAACGTGCGGATTGCATGTGCATATAAACAGAGCCGCACTCGGCGAAAGTGTAGAGGAGCAGGAAAACACTATTGCAAGAATTGTGTATTTCTTCGAGAAGTTTTGGGATAAGATATTGAGATTTTCTCGCCGTACCGAAACTCAAGCTGACAGATGGGCGTCAAGATACGGTTGCAGTATGGATAATCCTAAAGAAAGTTTAAAAGGTGCAAAAACATCTGGACTTGGTAGATACACGGCAGTTAATCTTACAAACACCTTTACTGTTGAACTAAGAATATTCAGAGGTACGTTAAGGTACAAAACATTTATGGCTACATTGCAGTTTGTGGATTTGCTTTGTGAAATGGCGATAAATCTGACGGATGAGGAATTTCAGACAATGACATGGAAAGAGTTTGCGGAAACAGTATCAGCAGATAAAGCAGAATTAAAGGAATACTTGAAGATAAGAGGATTGGAGGAGTAAGATATGTGTGGATTGTATGGTGTGTTATCATATGGAAATAAGGTAAAAGACATGGCAGAAATAACGGAAGCACTTGCCGTTGAAAGTGCGGTCAGAGGTACAGACGCAACCGGAATTGCATATAACAAGAACGGTAAACTTATTGTATTTAAGAAAAGTAAGAGTGCATATGAAATGACATTTAGTGTCCCTAAAAATACAGTTGCAGTAATGGGGCATACTCGTCATGCTACACAAGGGACACTAAATTTTAACGGTAATAATCACCCGTTTAAAGGTATGTGTGGCGACGAAGAATTTGCACTTGCACATAACGGCATAATTTGCAATGACAAAAAATTAAGACGTGAACTTAGATTGCCGTCAACAATTATTGATACCGACAGCTATATTGCAGTGCAGTTGATTGAATCGCAAAAGAAACTTGATTTTAAGAGCCTTAAATATATGGCTGAAGAAGTTGAGGGTAGTTTCTCGTTTTCGGTGCTTGATTCAAATGATAATCTTTACATAGTCAAAGGCGACAGTCCAATATCAATATTGCATTTCAAGAAAAGACAAGTATATGTGTATGCATCAACAATATCGATACTTTGGAAAGCACTTGTTGATACAGAATTGTTTCGCGACTTGAAATGTGGAGATTATGAAGATATTGAAATACAAGACGGTGAAATACTTAAAATATCAAGTAAAGGCAAGATACAGAAAACTAAGTTTGACTTTGACGAATACGGAAGTTGCGGTTACGATTGGCGAAAGGGGTTTGAATATTCAAATGCCAACGAGTATGTAGACGACATAAAGAGCGTCGCACAGTATTACGGGTATGACAGCGATGAAATCGACTGTTTGCTAAATAACGGCTTTACGCCGGAGGAGGTGGAGGAAATGTTGTACGCAGATGATTTCTTGGAAGTGTAACACCAAACAACAAGTATATTGAACAGCTGCTTTTCGGCTTGGTCGAAATATGTATAACAACGCTGCTCAATTACTACAACGACAAAAGAAAAGAGGGATAATTTTATTCCTCTTTTCCGTCGTCAAATTCAAGATTATCAAGAGCAAATTTAATAGCTTTGTTAATAAGTTCGTTTCTGCTGCGACCACTTTTTAAAACTAACTCTTCAAGTCGGTCGTGTGATTCTTTTTCGATTCTTACTGTAACAGTAACAGAACTTTCTGTTTTAGGAGTTACAACAAATTTTTTTTGATTAAGCATAGTCAGTCACCTCAATATTATTATATACTTTAACGCTAAACTTATTAAAGAGGACAAAAAGCAATAAAAAATAATTGCAATAGTATTGCAATTTGTGATTTGATGTGTTATAATCGAAATAACAAAAATAGACATTATTTTTAATGAAAATATAATTCTGTTTTAGTATGATAAATAGAAGATTAAAATTAATAATTAATAAAGGAGGAGTTAATATGGGATTGTTTTCGGAATTATTTTCTAATATAGTATCTGACATTCTTATAAATTCGTATATATCAGCGATTAATTATGAGGAAGATGAGAATAGCTTTGATGAGAATAACATCAATGAAGATTTTGGTTTAAGTGAAGAGGATACAAAGTATTTTCAACAACGTATGCTAAAAGGTATGGAAAATATAAGAAAGACTCAAGAAATGCGACGTGATCAGTTAGAATATGCTATGAAAAAAATAGATGATGGAGATGTGGAAACTGGTTTGGCTGAAATTCGTGATTTATCAAGGCAAAACTATGGACTGGCACAATATGCTTTGGGCTATTTTTATTTGAATGGAAAATATGTAGAAAAAGATTATTTTTATGCATTGTATTTTTTAACACAAGCAGATAAGAAAAATGTGCTTTGTGCAACGGAATTGTTAGCAAATTGCTTTGAAAATGGAATTGGAGTTGCAGCTAATCCTGAGAGAGCAAAAATATTGAGGAAAAAAATAAAAGAATTGGAAGAACTAAATAATCAAATATGATCATATAAGGAGGAGGAAAAATCATGAAAATTTTTACAGGCGGCGGACTTATTGGTTGGTTAGCTAAAGCAAGAGAAGAAAAAATTATGGATGAATATAGAAAGGCTTGTGCACGTGAATGGGTTGACAGTTTTAATAGACCTAGAAGCTTTGGTGGTGGGTCGCATGGTTGGGAATGTCAGTTCTGTGGAAAAAGATTGAAATCTTATAGTGGTGAAAGAACTGAACGTCCAAGTGTAAAATTGGCAGGAGGATGCAAAAATTCACCATATGGTATGCATTCATGGATTGAATTTTAATATAACTGACAAATGACCGTATATAAAAGTACGGTCATTTACTTTTTTATTTGTAACAGAGGAGAAAATTATATGCAAAAATCATTTTTGTCTGAAATAAAAGAAATACCGCACACCTATACAAAAATAAATTTTGACACAAGTAAGATTAAAAATATAGATAATATATATGAGGCTTACGAAATTCCACGCAGTGAAAAAATTGTTGCATTTATTAAAAGTTCAATAATCTTAGCACCATTATCGTTAGGTGGTAACATTATTACGGACTGTGCTATTTATCACCATCCGAGTCATGATGATTGGGCAGAAGTAAATAGGGTACCGTTTTCGGAGTTATGTCGTTATGTTATATTGCAAAAAAATGATATGGCAGAAGTGGTAATGGTAAATTCCGAGGAAGCAAGAATTATGAGGGGAGATACTGTTTTCGGTGTCAATAAAGCAGGAATTGAACTTATTGATTTTATGAAAAAGATGCAGTCAATTCTCATAAGAAAATATACTTGGGCAAAAGAACAGAATGACAATGAATATTATGAAATTGTATTAGTGTCTGCACAAGGGATAAAATGTGGAGATTTGCCCGAAGAATTAGATGCAGCTTTAAATGAACTTCAAAAAAATAAAAGATTGAAGAAAAAAATAATATTTTTAAGAGCAGAGGAAAAATTCAGAATGTCAAATCAAGCTGAATTTAAGACATTTGTTTCTAATATAGAAGATACTGCTATTCGGAATATGGTTGAGAATAATATACAGACATATATAAAATCATTTATCAGTGATTTATCAAATGTTGAAGTGGAAATGAATTTAGAGTATTTACAAAAAGTGCATGATAATATTCTAAATCAAAATGCATTATCAAAGGATTACAATTTGATTCTTGCATACATAAATATAAGGTTAAGAAATGATGAAATGTATGAAGATAATATTTTAAAGGACTTTGATATAGGAACAAGACGTAATCTTGATTTTTTCAAAGGAAAGTATTACAATGCTCAAATGAAACTTGTGTATGAGGATATTGAAGAAGGTATTACACCGCCTGAGGAATGTTGGGATTGGACAGACAGCATTGGCTTAACACCTTTACATTATGCAATTATTTTAAATCAAACGGATGTAATTGTAGATTTTTTAAGAGATAAATTATGGACGATAAGTGATGATACGGATAGATTGTATGATTATAGTACGGTAGCTTTTTATTTATCTGTGAGTTACAGACAAGACATTTGTTTACTGACAACAGAAACCTTGATAAAAAAGAAAAAATATGTTGACGAATTAAAGAAAGAGTGTGAAGATAAAAGAAATCAAGCAAAATCAATCGTGGACTACACCAACAAGTTACAAAGAGAACTTAGAATTGCTTATGAAGAAAGAGATTATGGGGCAGTACAAAATTTAAGAGTCAATATTGAAACTTTGACTGAACAGTCTAAAAATTTAAGAGAAGAAATAAAGGATTTGCAGATAGAATATAATGAATTAGAATTTGAAATAAAAGATGAATTGAACGATAAGATTAACAGTGTAGATTTGTATATTCGAGAGTTGGAAAAAAGTGATGATGAATTTGTTAGCTTAATATTAGCTGTTTTTAAGAACAACGAATTGTTATACCATATACTTAGTGACAGCACGAATGATGTATTGCTATATATTTATCAATCTTTTTTGTTTGTCGTACCGAATGATATAAGATTAAATTTAATGTACTATGATAATCCGTTTGGAGAAGTAAAGAAAAATAAGCAAACTAAATCTGAGTATAAATATTCTAAAAGGAATACCAAAAGCAATAGTAATAATACAAACAGATATACTTGTACATTAAATGTGGACAGACCTTATGGCAGTAGTTGGTTTTCTCCTCAAGCACATAGTGATGAAAATATATTGAATGCAGAGTATCGAAAACTTGCAAAACAATATCATCCTGACTTGTGTAAACAAAATGATGCAAAGGAAATATTTCAAGAAATTACAAATGAAAAAAATAATATATTAAATAATATAGGATAACTATGAACACTGAAAGTTAATACTTTCGGTGTTTTTTTATTGGAGGCGAAGTTATGAAGAATTACAAATTTGGATATGCGAGAGTATCAACTGAGGAGCAGGTACTTGACAGACAGATTGATATGTTATCGGAGTATGGTGTTAATCAGATATACAGTGAGAAGATGACTGGCACAAAACGTAATCGTCCGGAGCTTGAGAAAATGCTTGACAGATTATCGGAGGGAGATACTGTTGTGATAGAATCACTTTCAAGGTTAGGTCGTTCGACAAAAGATTTGATTGAACTTATGGAGTTATTCAATAAGAAGAAAGTCAATCTTGTTTCACTTAAAGAAAACATAGACACAACTACGGCAACCGGTAAGCTATTGTTTACATTAATAAGTGCTATAAGTCAATTTGAGCGTGACTGTATTGCAGACAGAACAAGAGAAGGACTTTCCGCCGCTCGTGCGAGAGGGCGAAAAGGCGGCAGACCGCCGATAAGCAGTGAATTGATTGACAAGGCAAAAAGACTGTACGATACAAAAGAATATACCATGTCCGAAATTGAAGAACTTACCGGAGTAAAACGTGCTACTTTATACCGGCATTTGAAAAAGTAAAAATGGGTATGATATTTTCATAAAGGTAGGTTTTTGAGATATTGATTTTGAGATGAGTTTTGATACGGAATTAAAGGTTTTGAGATGGATTTATGATACAATTTCAAAATGTTTCAAAAACGATGGTTTTATATATGACTATTAATCAAGTCATTAATCAACAAAATGATTGATGATTTGATTTTTGATTGATGGAATGATATAATCAAATCAAGAGGTGAGAGCATTGACAAACAACCGTCGTTTGAAATAAATAAATGTATCATGGCAGATGTAATAGAGATTGCGGAGCTTGTAGGCAGAGCAAGTGTTACAGATAAAATATCGATGAATTCTACACCGCAACAAACAGAATACAAACCAATATATTCATCACTTGCGATAGAACAAAATACTCTTGATATCTATTTTTGTCGGATAAATATATACGATAACAAAAGAAAGGTGTATAAATATGAATTTAGAAGAAGTTTTTCCGAGGGCATCTATAGAAGAAAAGGAATATACAATTGAAAAGATAGAAAGATTGTTGGGGGATAATAATGAGGTATTGTTAAATTATGATAATGGTGATTACCTAGATGATATAGAACATATTTTCGAAATTATAAAAAATACTGTATCAATAGTATTAAAAATAGCAATGAGACCATTTATGTTTAAACATAAAGTTAAAAGCGTCAAAGAATTATTAGATTTGTATCATTATGATTTTAAAATATTAGAAATCATAACATTATTTAAAACACTTGACGATATGAAAGATCAATTTACACAAACATCTGTATACAGCATCATAAATAATTATGAACAACAGTATCAAAGGAATAGCGATGTGAAAATTGATGCAAAAGAAAAACGTATAAAAAAATTACATAAAGAAAATAAAAGTCGTAATGATGAACATCTTAAATATTTTGGTTATTCAAATGAAATGGAAATGAAAGAAAAGGTGAAAGATATTGATTATTATAATTTTCTTTTAGATAATAAAAAAATAGGGAATTTTTTGTATTATGATACAAAAGCGATTAATAAAGATATGATAGAGACTTTTATTAAAGGTTATGATGAAATAGAAAAAGAGGCAGATATTAATAGATTTAAATTAGACTTTTTTCTGGAGAGAGATTCCAAGATAAATATTATGGCTGCTTGGGCATTTGCTATTGCTAATTTAAAAAATGTAGATGAAACTGTAATAAGTAGCAGAAAAAACGATGTGAAAAAATTGCATTGTTATAATCCTTTAAAAAATGAACTTGATATTTTATATTATTCACACCAAATTGAAGATAAAGCGTGCAAAGATGTTTATCAAGTCTTTTTTGATGTAAAAGGTAGAACTATTGAAACTGGACTTTATATTGGCGAAGACATAAATAAAGTAATATCTAACCCACTATTAAATATACTCAAGTTGAATGATATAGTTTTTGGACTTGAAAAAATTTGCAAATTATGGGGGTTAGGGTTTGAAAAAATAAACGAAACAATACAATGGATAAATGAATTAGATGTAATTTCAGAATACACAAAATGCTGTGTATCAATTATCTTTGCAAATATGTTTATAAATAACAAATTTAATATAAATGCGAAATATAAAAAAAGAGAATGCAACTATTTGAACAGAGAAATTTCTGAGTATATAGATGAGATTATGTATAGTAATAGCTCTTGCGAATATTTTGATAAATCTTTTGGATATATGAAAGATGGAGAATATCATATGATAAAAAGAATGCAGAACTATCGATCTGTGATAAAATACCTAAATAGGATATATGTAAATAAGTGATTATTTGTATAGTTTTAAATAAAATGCATTTTTATACCCTTAAAAATGAAGTGTTTCAATGATATTATAATGGCAGGATATGAGTCCTGCCATTTTCATTTGTTGAAAATAAGGTCAATTATCCTTATATTAAATATTTAAGGAGGCAGTTAAAATGCAAGATGAAAAACTAAATAATAATCAAAATGTTATGACAGATAAAAATGGACGTTACATTATTAAATCGTCATTGGAGAGGCAAAGTGAGTTTGGAAAAGACAAAGTCACTATGGATGAAACAACTAAATCAAAGAAAACTGTAACAAATTTGGCAGACTGTGCAATTAAGAAGAACGACAAGCATGACGGGTTACAACGTGACGCTGACGGCAGAATAATCATAAAGTCATCCGGGGCAATCAGAGAGGATGTTAAGTCGAATCAAAAAGATGCAATTTCAGAATCCACTAAGCAGTTGTTCGAACTGTTGGGCGATTTTGAGAAATCAGAAAAATCACATTCCGAGAAGTCAAAAACTAAACACAAAAGCTCCAAACGCTTTAAAGACAAATCATTAAAACGTAGGAAAATTAAGCAAATTGCACGCAAGGTTGAAATGTTGAAAGAGGAGGCTTTAAAGGGTGCCAGTCCGAACGTTTCATCAATTATAAGTGAACTATTTAGCGCGAGTAATTTTATTGCAAGCTGTCAAGATGAAATATACTATTACGACAAGGCACATGGGTGCTTTGTAAAACGTGTAGCATCATATGTTAAGCGTGATCTGATGAATCAATTTTCTAATGACGAAAGGCTTGTTGTTTCGGCTGATAATGTAAATAAAGCCTACAAACATCTGCTGTTGAACCCTGATATTCAACGAGACTTAACGCAAATGATAAATTTGCCGCTGATTAATTGTGAGAACGGTGTATACAACTTGGAAACGGGTGAGCTTGAAAAACACTCTCCGCAGTTTGGATTTACATCATACATTCAAGCAAAATATGATAAAAACGCTAAAGGCAAAGTATTCAAGCGATTTTTAAAAGATATTACAGCAGGTAATAAAGATAGCATTCAATTCTTGCAGGAAGTGATCGGCTACCTACTTTCAACATACGTTTGGGCGAAAAAGGCATTTATCTTCTATGGTGTACCGAATTCAGGAAAATCTGTACTTCTAAATGTAATAGGTAAAATTATTGGAAAGGAAAATGTGAGCAATGTCGCTTTACAACAATTATCAGATTCATGCCATGTTGCACAATTAAAGGACGCAACAGTGAATATCGCATCAGATTTACCGCAAGCACCTATTAAGGATATCGGAGTTTTTAAGAGTGTTGTATCAAGCTTGGATGTCATAGAGACCAAGGAATTGTACAAAAATCCAACCAGTCAGCCATGTTATTGCAAGCTTGCATTTGGAACAAATCAATTTGTACCTCTTAATCGACTTGATGCCAACAATGCTGCAGCATTTTTTGAACGACTTATTATTGTTCCGTTCACAAAATCAATTCCGGAAGGACAAAGAAATTTAAACATTGCCGAAGAACTTTTCGAAGAACGTGATTATATTTTAACGTGGGCAATCAAAGGTTTAAAACGTTTGGTTGAAAACAACTTTGTATTTAGTTTGACTAAAGAGTCGAAAGCTGTTTTGTTATTGTATAAATCACGTTATTGCCCAGAACAAGTGTTTTTTGAAAAATATCTTGAATTTAAGGAAGATTCACTTATATCAAGAGTAGAAGTGCAAAAGCGTTATGAGGAATTCGCATACAAAAGGAACGTAAACGTTAAGTCGCATGACATACTGAACTATATAACGTTGAACTATTCACAGGTCAAGTTAGAACGTAAACGAATTAACGGTTCTAAAAATCCGATTGCTGCTTATGAAGGTTTAGCTTTTACAAAGTAAAACTTGTGCCGCTGTGCCGAAATTTTTCACAAAAGTTTTTTATAATATATCTATATTATATCATATTTTAAAAAATTTTTCAAGTTTTTTCGGCACACCGGCACATATAACATGGAATTTAATTCATACCATTTTATAGGAGGTGATACTATGCACATTAAAATCAGACCGCCAAAGAGTAAGCAAATACTTGAATCAGAATTATTGAAGATACTTTCGAGGAAGCCGATTAAACGCAGATAATATACATAATAAAAGTGGAAGGGAGGTGCGGTATAATGAGAATGGCGGCATATTGTCGTGTCAGCACAGAGAAAGAGGAACAACTATCTTCTCTTGAAAATCAGCGAGAATTTTTCGAGCAGTACGCTGACAAAGAGGGCGATACGTTGGTGAAAATATACGCTGACGAGGGTATCAGCGGCAAAAGCATGAACAAGCGTGAAGCATTTACTCAACTTTTGGAAGATTCCAAAATAGGAGCATTTGACTATGTTGCAGTAAAAGACATAAGCCGATTTGCCCGTAACACATCTGATTTCTTATACGGTATCCGCACCTTGCGTTCCAACGGTGTTGATGTCAGATTTTTGTCGAATAATCAGACGGTTATAGGTGAAAGTGAATTTGTATTGACGGTGTTTGCCGCACTTGCACAAGAGGAAAGTTCGAACTTGTCGAAGCGTGTAATTTTCGGCAAACGTCAAAATGCCAAAAAAGGTCGTGTCCCGAATGTGGTTTACGGCTACAACAAAATAGATACATATACACTTGAAATTAATGAGCAGGAAAGCTATATTGTACAGTTAATGTTCAAGTGGTATATAGAGGGGGAAGGCACGAGGCGGATAGCAATTAAGTTAAACGAAATGGCTATCCCGACAAAAAAGCAAGCTAAATGGGTTCCTAAAACCATACGCAGGATTTTGCAAAATCCGATATATATAGGTAAGATTATAAATAATAAAAGCGTCACAAAGGATTTTCTTTCGGGAACAAGAGAAGCAATTCCGCAGGAGGAATGGTACATACATGAACGCCCTGAACTTAGAATAATCAGCGATGATGATTTTGAGCTTGTTCAGCAGAAAATTAAAGAAAGACAAGAGCAATATAAAAATGATAATCCCGGTAACAGATTCTCAAACCGACACTTGTTTTCAAATTTGATTAAATGTGGTGAGTGCGGCAAAAGCTTTACCGCAAAGGTGTATCAATGGAAAAATCGTTATGTGAGATACCGTTGTTGTGTGCATAACAATAACGGTAATGCTCATTGTACAAACAGTGTTACTGTTGATGAGCAGGAACTGCTTAATGAAGTCAAATCCTATCTGCTTACGGCAATAGAAGATAAAAAAGCGTTTGCGGATAAGCTGATGAAACAATATCAAGCACAAACAACAAATGTTGATGTGTCAAAATTGACTGATACAAGACAGTCACTTGAAAAACGTCGGAGTAAATTTAAAGAAATGTTTGCTGCGGATATTATCACAATGGACGAACTCAAAAAAGAAATGTCCGCTATTGATGAGGGTATGCGAAGTATTGATGAGGAATTAAAAGCGTATGATGAAATTCAGAAAAAAGCCACGCACATTGATGATATTCATAAAGATATTGAACAAATTCTCATGCAGAACGAATATACAAACGACGATATGCGGCGGATAATTGAAAAGATAGTTGTGTATCCTGATAAGTCGGTGGAGATATTTATGAAGTAAAATATAACGTTGATAAAGGTAAAAAATTGTGTTATACTTAAATTATACAATACGGGAGGCGAGAATATGTTACTGACAAACGGTAAAAAAAGAATACCAATAGGCTATGAAGATTTCAAACAGCTTATAGACAGCGGCTTTTATTATGTTGATAAGTCAATGCTTATCTATGAACTTCTGCATAGCGGCGGACAGAATAACTTAATAACTCGCCCAAGACGTTTTGGAAAAACACTGAATTTTAGTATGCTTAAATATTTCTTTGATATAAATGAAAAAGATAATGCTTATCTTTTTGACGGACTGAAAATATCGGAGCATTATGAAGAATTGGCTATGTACAGAAATACTCACCCTGTTATTACGTTGTCTTTGAAGTGTGCGAAGCAAGGTGATTACGACAAGGCGATTTACAGTCTACGACATGAAATTCAATACCAATTCAAAAAATACAGCGATGTATTGAAAAGTGAAAAAATAGATGTGAACGACAGAAAAAGAGCAGAAGAAATAATGGCAAAGGATGTGCCGGATACTGTTTTAGGTGATTCAATAAAGCTTTTGTGCTTATGTCTAAAACAGTATTACGGTGTAAATACGATTATTCTTATTGATGAATATGATGTCCCGCTTGAGGACGCATATTTTTCGGGATATTATGATAAAATGGTTCAATTTATTCGTTCATTGTTTGAATCGGCTTTGAAAACAAATCCTGCATTGGAATTTTCTGTGATGACAGGTTGTCTTAGAATATCAAAAGAAAGTATTTTTACCGGACTTAATAATCTTGCGGTAAATTCAATACTTTCAAATAAATATTCCGAAAGTTTCGGATTTGTGCAATCTGAAGTAGACGAATTGATGGAATATTATAATATAGAAGAAAAATCACAACTCATGAAAAAATGGTATGACGGATATTTGTTCGGAAAATCCGAAGTATATAATCCATGGAGCGTACTTAACCAAACAAAAGAGTGGTTTGATGATAAAGATATATTGGCAATGCCATGGTGGGCGAATACAAGTTCAAATAATATTATCAGAACATTAATTGGTCAAGCAGATGATGAAACAAAGGGTATTATTGAAAATTTAATTCATGGCGGAAGCGTAGAAACTGTATTAAAAGAAACAGTAACGTACGGTGATTTGACTGAAAATAATGAAAATATATGGAGCTTTCTGTTCTTTACCGGCTATCTTAAAATCAAAGAGATAGTCAAAACAGGTGAATTGACGGGCGAGCCTACAATCTATTCACTTGTCATTCCTAATCTTGAAATAAAAAGCTGTTATACAGATATAATAATTCAATATTTTGAAATATATAAAAAGGCAATTAATAAAGATAATTTGTATAAAGCTTTGCTCGGACGTAATGCACAAGACTTTTCGGAGCAAATAACTGATTTGTTGAGAAAAACTATAAGCTTTTATGACAGTACGGAATCATTTTATCATGGCTTAATATCAGGATTGCTGTCGGGTAATGTGTACTATAAGGTAGAATCGAATCGTGAAACCGGTGACGGACGCAGCGATTTGGTTTTGTATCAACAAGATGTGGCACAAAATGCAGTGATTTTAGAATTTAAAGTGTGCGGTAAAAATGAAACAGCAGATGAAGCCGCAAAACGTGCTCTAAAGCAAATCAATGACCGTGACTATGCGTCAAAAGCAAGGGAAGATGGCTACAAGAATATTATCAAATACGGAGTGGCATTTAAAGGTAAAATGTGCTATGCGATTGTAGAATCATAATAGGATGATTTTATGATTAAGGAGGAATTCTATTTGGCAAAGGAAAAAGACGAAATAACCGTTCATTCAAGTGCGGCGGAGTATCTGACTTATGTTGCATCTGTAGGAGACCAAGCTGATAGCATTGAGATGCGTTACGAGAATGAGAATATATGGTTGACACAGAAAATGATGGCAACATTATATGATATAGATGTTCGCACAATAAACTATCATATAAAAAAGATTTTTAGTGATAGTGAATTGCAGGAGAATTCAGTTATCCAAAAATTTCGGATAACTGCTGCAGACGGAAAAACTTATAATACAAATCACTACTCATTAGAGATGATTATAGCAGTAGGATTTAAGGTTAATTCTGAACGTGCCGTACAGTTTAGAAAATGGGTTAATCAAATAGCAAAAGATTACACTATCAAAGGTTGGGTTATGGATGATGAAAGGTTAAAGCGTGGAACATATCTAACAGAAAAGTATTTTGATGAACAGTTAGAACGTATTCGTGAAATACGAGCAAGCGAAAGAAAGTTTTATCAGAAAATCACTGACCTTTATGCAACGGCGATAGATTATGATAGAAATTCGGCAACAACCAAGAGGTTTTATGCAACAGTTCAGAATAAAATGCATTATGCCGTTCATGGACATACAGCGGCTGAATTGATTGTAGAAAGGGCAGACCATACAAAAGAGCATATGGGATTAACTACATGGGCAGATTCACCGAATGGAAAGATTAAGAAAAGCGATGTTATAATTGCCAAGAATTATTTGAGTCAAGATGAGATGAGGCAATTAAATCGTATGGTTACGGCATACTTAGATTTTGCAGAAAGTATGACATTAAGACATATTCCGCTGACAATGCAAGATTGGGAGAAACGTCTTAATAGTTTCGTTGAGATGTTTGAATATGGAATTTTAAAGGACGCAGGTAAAGTGTCTGCTGAGATTGCAAAGCTTCATGCAGAAACTGAATTTGAAAAGTATAGAATCATTCAAGATAGATTGTTCATGTCGGATTATGATAAATATTTATTGGAATTAGAGGAAAATGCAAAGAAGTAGTTTCACGATTTTGAGATAAAATAAATATTTAAAAGAATATGGCTACACCCCCTACTCACGGTAAGAGAGGGGGGTGCGGACATATTCTTGGACTCCTAAAGGAGTAAAATAAATGTATACAAAAGAACAGAAAGAGCGAGCGTTGAAGGAATTTGAACGATTGGGATCAGTACAAGCAGTAGTAACACTTCTTGGTTATCCATCAAGGCATACCTTGTATGAGTGGTACAGAAAGAAAATAGCAGACATTACCGATTATCATGGTTCACTTGATAAAGAATATATAATCAAACAAAAATATATTAATAAACCAAATCATCCGCGCAATCCTGATACAAGTTTAAAATTAGATGTAATTAAACGTTGCTTTTCTCTTGGTGAAGGTGTAGAATATGTATCAAGAGATATTGGTTACAGTCGTGCCAGTATATATTCATGGTACCGCAAATATAAGAAATTTGGAGTGGCAGGTCTTATGTCATCTAAGAAACAAATAAAAAGAGAAAATATAGATTTTAATATAGAACCTTCCGAGCAACAGGATATCTCAGAATTGCAGGATCAAATCAAACAATTACAAATGGAAGTAGATATACTAAAAGAAGCTTTAGGTTTATTAAAAAAAGATCAAGGCATCAATATGATGAAACTGAAAAATCATGAAAAAGTAGTGGTTATTGATGCCGTTGAAGATAAGTATCCACTGCAGCAGCGTTTAAAATGTCTATGTATGGCGAAAAGTAGTTACTATTATCAGAAGTCTGTGATGAAACGCCCTGACAAATATGCAAAAATCCGTGTACAAATAAAAATGATTTTTCAAAAAAACAGAAATTGCTATGGATATAGACGTATTTACGAAGAACTCAAGAAAATAGGTGTTACTGTTTCAGAGAAAATTGTACGACGTATTATGAAAGAAGAAAATTTAACAGTACCAATAAAACGTATAAAAAAATATAGCTCATATAAAGGCGAAATCACACCGGAGGTAGACAATATAATTAATAGGGATTTTCACGCAGAACGTCCTAATACAAAATGGTTAACCGATATAACCGAATTTGCCATTCCTGCCGGGAAGGTATATTTGTCTCCGATTATTGATTGTTTTGATGGTATGGTTGTAAAATGGAATATCAGAACAACTCCGGATTCTATCTTGGTCAACAAAATGCTCGAAGATGCTATTAGCACATTGGCACCATATGAACATCCTCTTGTACATACGGATAGAGGGTGCCATTATCGATGGTCCGGATGGATAGAACAGATGCGAGTTGCCGGGCTAACACGGTCTATGTCAAAAAAGGCTGTTCACCTGATAATGCAGCTTGCGAAGGATTTTTCGGTAGATTAAAAAATGAAATGTTTTATGGACGTTCATGGATAGGTGTCACGATGGATGATTTCATAAATGAGCTTAACAGCTATATTAATTGGTATAACACAAAACGAATAAAAAAATCTCTCGGTTATATGAGCCCGGTAGAGTACAGACATAGCCTTGGATTATCAGCATAAAATAGTCCAAGAATATGTCCGCACCCCCCTCTCCACGGTAATAGAATCAGATTAAAAATACCAATACTGCCATCATCGCAGTATTGGTATTTTTTTTGTTTCTTATAAAAAAATAATAAATAGTATTTTGACAATTGATTAAAACGAAGTTTGAAATATAGGCAAATCTTTTTTCGTGTTTAGATTTTCTTAATCCGCATATTTCTTGAAATTTTCAGCCTGCTCAAGAACTTCTTTGTAAACATCATCAATGGTTACCGGAGGATATCCAAATTCATCTAACAAAAGAATCAAATCAACTTGTAGGTTTGCCTTAATATCATCACGGGCAGACCAATCGGTATAGCGTGACTTATCATCA
>OBJF01000636.1_pt1 | contig 37537 bp, 34 predicted proteins | sample 1519091 | NCBI WGS metagenome assembly OBJF01 (sample SAMEA2452124, study PRJEB22498) | human gut metagenome | biome: human feces; feature: human gut; material: feces | place: Australia | collected 2012
ATAGCCCGAGGGCTTGACCTACAATTTGCAGGCAATCTTAGCCTTCTCCGTTCACTTCTTCATTGTTCGGTTTTGAAGGTGCAAACCTTCAATTGAATAGTTGGTGCTGATTAGGGCGAGGGTCCACCCGTTCCCATCCCGAACACGGAAGTTAAGCTCGCTTCTGCTGACAATACTTGGCTGGAGACGGCCCGGAAAGATAGGTAGCGCCAACACAAAAGCCTGTGACATTTGTCACAGGCTTTTGGCATATATGGGAGTACGGTTCGGTATGCCTGCGGCATCTTTCCGTGACATAGAGTATTTGCCTGATTGACGTCTGCTGCAGTAAATGGTATATTGGTGGTGAACTTATACGGAGGAAATACATATGGAGCAGAAACAGCTAAAAATGTGGCTGCCCTCATTTTTGACTTGGCGGGCCGAGCGTGTATTGCAGAAACAAGCAGAGATGGGTTATCTGCTTATAGCTGTAGAAAATTTTGGAAGCTTCTATACATTCTCCTTTGAGAGTGCGCCGCCATTGCCGCGGCGGTTCTATGTATTCCGACAGGACGATATCGGAAAGTGGGGCGCACACGGAAGATCTCCGAAAGAAATCGCCGATGAGGAGATCAGCCCCTATTGTGCAGAGATCTTCGAATGCAGCGACAGTTACTCCTTTGTGGCGGAATTACGGCAGGATGTACCGGATGACGTAATAAGCAAAACCGTTGAAAGACGGATGCGGAACACAGCAAAGTATCATGTGGAGCTTTTTGCAATTTGGCTATTGCTGCCAGTGATATGCCTCATTGTAGTGACCGTAACGAATACGCCATGGGAGTGGGGGAATAAGACAGCATATGAAATGCTTATGGGCACGTTGCTGATGTACCATGCTGCGGCATCAATAATAAGTTATCTACACCGATAAAAAGCACCCGCAAGGGTGCTTTTTATTTGCTCCAGTGCTTCAGCTTCGGCAGCGTCTGGCTGAAGTAGGTTCTGGCCTGCTCCGGAGGGAATTGCTCATTGGACATATGGGTGACGAGAAACTCCAGGAGCTGCTCCATGCTGTCATAGGTGAACTTGCTGTCGGTATAGCACCACTTACAGTAGTCCTCGTTGAAGCTGCCGTCCAGATCCCGGCTGATGATCTCATCACTGTCCAAGGGCATACCACAGCACTGACAGATCAGCTTGCGAGGGTCACCCAGCAGATGATTGATGGAGGTATCAAACAGTGCGGACAACTGCTTTAATGTTTCCGGGTTGGGGACGGACTCGCCGTTTTCCCAGCGGGAGACAGCCTGTCGTGTGACGGCCAGCTTTTCAGACAGCTGATCCTGTGTCATATTGTGCCTTTGCCGTAATTCCTTCAAGACATCCTTTGCTTCCATTGCTATACCTCCCGTATGTACTGCCGCCAGTATAACAGGAAGGTGGATTGTTGACAAGCAATTATCTATTGCGTGGGGAATAAACTGTATTTAGATATTCTGTAAAGTATAAATGCATTACAGAATGACTTTACTTCACAAAAGAAGAAAAGGGTACCACGGCGGGCGGAATGGCGGCATCGGACAGGCGTTTTTCCATCCAGACCACGTCGTACCAGGTGTCAAACTTGTATCCGCAGCGGTGGAAGGTGCCCACGATTTCGTAGCCGCGCCGGGTATGGAAATCAATGCTGGCGCGAGTCAGGTGGGGGTCGCCGTCCGAAACAGGTGCGGCGATGCAGGCGTACAGCACCTGTACATTCTGAGCGCGGGAGGCGTCCTCCAGCGCGTGGTACAGCCGGGTGCCCAAACCACCGCGACGGCAGTCCTGCCGCAGATAGATGCTGGTTTCCGCCGCCCAGGCGTAGGCTGCGCGGCTGCCCAACTGTCCGGTGTAGGCATAGCCCACGATCTCGCCATCGCGTTCTATGACCAGGTAAGGATGCGTGTGCAGTGTGTTTTTAATACGCTGGCGGAAGTCATCCAGCGTGGGCACTTCATACTCAAAGGTGATGGCGGTTTCGATGACATAGGGCGCATAGATATCCAGCAGCGCCGGGGCGTCATCAGAGACTGCGGGGCGGATATGTATCATATGCAACACCTTCTTTCGCTTTGTTGCGTTTGATTATACTATGGGAACGGTACCGGTGCAATAGATAAAAAACGCTAAAAAAATGTAGGAGTTTTACAAAAAAATTCTTCCCAAAATCCGACAGATATGGTATACTACTCCCGATTTAATATTTGAGAACGGACCGTGGTCTGTTGTCATTTTCCACTTGGAAAATGACAACTTCTGCAAACACATGAACGAAGGGAAGTGAGGGAACTTGAGCGAGCTGCTGCGTATGGAGCATATCAGCAAGCGGTTTGGTGATTTTTACGCCAACAAGGATATCAGCCTGACCGTCAACCGCGGCGAGGTACTGACCCTGCTGGGTGAGAACGGTGCCGGTAAGTCCACGTTGATGAACATTCTCATCGGCCTTTATCAGCCCACGGAGGGAAAGATATTCCTCAATGGCAAAGAGGTGCGGATCGAGTCCCCCAGCCAGGCAGTCAAGCTGGGAATCGGCATGGTGCACCAGCACTTTATGCTGGTGGAGGCAATGACTGTCTTTGAAAATATCATTCTGGGCGACAAGCACGCCAAGGGCCTGTTTATCGACCGGGCGGCTCGCCGCAGGGAGATCGAGGAGCTGTCTGCCAAGTACGGCCTGGACGTGCAGCTGGACAAGCTTATCACCGAGATATCCGTGGGCGAACAGCAACGCACCGAGATACTGAAGGCGCTGTACCACGGTGCGGAGCTGCTGATCCTGGACGAACCCTCTGCCGCACTGACCGATATCGAGGTCGAGGGGTTGTTTGCCATTATGCAGAAGCTCATCGGCGAAGGGAAGAGTATTATCTTCATCAGCCACAAAATGCGCGAGGTCCTGCATATCTCTGACCGCATCACCGTCCTGCGTCTGGGCGAGGTGGTGGGCACCGTGGCCCGCGCTGATACCGATGGTCAGAAACTGGCCAATATGATGATCGGTAAGGAACTGACCGAGTCACAGTACGAGAAGGTGGATGCCTCCGGCGCTGAGATCGTGGCGTCTCTGGACCATGTGGACTATGACAAGGAACATAAGCACAGCGGTGTCAACGATATGACACTGCAGATCCGCAGCGGTGAGATCGTAGGAATCGCCGGCGTGGACGGCAATGGTCAGACCCAGCTGGCGCAGCTGATCACCGGCGTTATCGCGCCTCAAGGCGGCAAGATATACCTGAAGGATAGGAGCGTAGCGGTCTTCGACCCCCATTCTTTCATTACAGACGGCGTTTCCCACGTTCCTGAGGACCGCAACGCGCAGGGCCTGGTGGGAGATATGTCCATTGCGGAGAATTTGGTGCTCAAGGAGACCGATTCTCCCAAGTTCAGCCGGGGTAGGGGGCTGCGGCTGAACAAACGTGCCATTCACGACTATGCCGAGGAGATGGTGCAGAAGTACGACGTGCGCTGCACCTCTGTGGGGCAGACGGTCCGCAGCCTGTCCGGCGGCAACCAGCAGAAGGTCATCCTGGCCCGTGAGCTGGAGTCCCAGCCGTCCCTGCTGGTGATGGCGCATCCCACCCGCGGCCTGGATATCGGCGCGGCCAGCTTTGTTCACGAGCAGATGATCGCTGCCCGTGAGCGCGGTGTAGGGATCCTGCTGATCAGCGCAGACTTTGATGAGATATTGGAGATGTCCGACCGCATCCTGGTCTGCTTTGAGGGGCAGATCATGGGCGAATTCTCCGGGAAGAACCCGCCTATCGAGGAGATCAGCCTCGCCATGACGGGCAAGTGAGGGGAGGAGCTGCGATATGGAAAAGTTAAAACGTTCTCTGGGCAGCTTTATTGTCCCACTACTGTCTATTATCCTGGCTTTTGTGATCGGCGGTATCATCATGGCGGCGCTGGGTGCCAATCCCTTTGACGCGGTGAAGTACCTCTTCCAGGGAGCTTTCGGCTCCAAGGCCAATATTGGCACGACACTAACCAAGGCCACGCCCCTGATGTTCACCTCCCTGTGTGCCTGCTTCGCGTACAAGTGCGGTGTGTTCAACCTGGGCGGTGAAGGCCAGTTTCTCATGGGTTCCATCGCCGCATTCGTTACGGCGTATTTCTCCGGTGTTACCGGCTTTGCCGGTGTGCTGCTGGCGCTGCTGGCCGGTACGCTGGCCGGCGGTATCTGGGGCATGATTCCCGGCCTGCTGAAGATCGGCCGCGGCCAGAACGAGATGATCATCTCCATCATGCTCAACTATGTAGCTACCTTGTTTATGGGCGTGCTGTACACCAGCTGGATCCGCGACGCCAGCGTACCCCAGACCCCAGCGGTGGACGACCTGGTGAAGCTGCCCCGTGTAATCACCGGAATGCGCTTTACCTGGGGCTTTGTCATCGCCGTGGTGGTGGGCCTGGTGCTGTATTACGTGCTGTTCTGGACCAGCGGCGGCTTCAAGCTGCGGGCGGTGGGCTATAACATGACCGCCAGCCGCTTTAATGGTATCCATGTGAAGCGCTGTATGCTGACCAGCTTCATTATCTCCGGGGCCATTGCCGGCCTGGGCGGCGGCGCAGAGCTGCTGGGTACCCAGTTCCGGCTGATCAACGGCTTCGGGGCGGGCTACGGTTTTGACGGTGTGGCTATGGCACTGATCGGCCAGCTGCACCCCATCGCGACGATGGTGGTGGCATTGTTCTTTGCTGTGCTGCGTGTGGGTTCCACCACTATGCAGGCGGCCACCGGTGTTCCCACCAGCGTTTCCGATATCATCCAGGCGTTGGTCATCGTGTTCTCCGTGGCCGGTATGGCGCTGACCAAGCTGCCTGAATTCCAGGCGTGGAAGGATCGCGTGTTCTCCAAGAGAAAGGCGGGTGACAAGTAATGGATTGGATCTCCAGCTTACTGTTGGCAACGGTTCGGCTTGCCATCCCTCTGTTGCTTATCTCACTGGCCGAGTTGTACGGCCAGCGGGCCGGCATGGTGAATATCGGCCTGGAGGGCCTGGCTGCCATCGGCGCGCTGGTGGGCTTTCTGATGTGCTACATTACCGGCTCCAACTGGATCGGTCTGTTGTGCGGTGCGTTGGCGGGCCTGCTGGTCAATATGATCTACGCCTTTTCAACCGTCACCCTCTGCGCGGACCATACGGTCTATGGCATGGCCATCAACATATTCGCTCCGGCGCTGGCGTCGTTTATCTACCGCATCGTGTTCGGTACCGGTTCAGACCTGAAGCAGATCATTACCATGCCCAGCATTGCTATTCCCGGCCTGAAGGACATCCCGGTCATCGGCCCGCTGCTGTTTGATCAGAGTCCCATGGTCTATCTGACGCTGCTGTTGGTGGTGTTCACCTCCATTTTCTTCAACCGTACCCGTGCGGGATTGAGCTATAAATCCGTGGGAGAGCATCCGCAGGCGGCCGCTACGCTGGGCATCAATGTCATCGGCGTGAAGTATCTGGCCTGCATGATCTGCGGTGCGCTGGCCGGACTGGGCGGCGCGTACCTGACCACCTGCTATTCCAGCACCTACACCGACGGTATCGTGGCCGGCCGCGGCTTCATCGCCCTGGCTGCCGTGATCTTTGGCCGCTGGAGTGCCGGCGGCATCCTGCTGGCCTGCCTGTTCTTCGGCTTCTGCGATGCGCTGCAGATCCGGCTTCAGGTCTCCGGCATCGCCATCCCGTACCAGTTCTTCCAGATGATCCCCTATGTGGCCACCGTGGTCGTCCTCTCCGTCATCGGTACGAAGCAGGCGGGACCCAAGGCCAATGGACAGCCCTATCGCCGCGAACAGCGGTGACATGACGGTAATGATGTCCGCAAGGACGTTGTTATAGAACAAAGAGCAAGTCACAAAAAACAAGGAGGAAAACCATGAAAAAGTTTCTTGCACTGCTGCTGGCGCTCGCTATGACGCTGGCCCTCGTCGCCTGCGGCGAGAAGAAGGACGACACCAAGACGGACGGCGCCGGTGATGGCGAGAAGACCTACAAGGTCGCCATGATCTGCGACTCCAGCATCAACGACGGCGGTTGGGGCGCTGCCTGCTACAACGCCATGGTCAAGGCTGCTGAGGACAAGGGCTGGACCTACGACGTCACCGACTCTATCTCCCAGGATCAGTATTACGAGACCATCGTTGCTTTCTGCAACCTGGGCTACGACATGATCTATGCTCCCGGCAACCAGTACACCGATGCGGTCCTGCAGGCTGCTGAGGAGTATCCCGACATCGCCTTCGCTCTGCTGAACGGCGCTGAGTCCACCCCCGAAAAGGCCGCTAACGGCAATGTCGCGTCTCTGCTGCCCAACGCTGAGCAGATCGGCTGGATCGCCGGCGCTCTGGCCGGTCTGATGACCGAGTCCGGCAAACTGGGCTTCATCGGCGGTATGGAGCTGGATACCACCAAGGGCAAGATCGCGGGCTTCGAGGCTGCTGCCAAGTATGTTGGCGAGCAGGAGGGCAAGACCGTTGAGCTGCTGGCTGTTCCCTATGCCAACTCCTTCTCCGATGCCCCTAAGGGCAAGGAGTTCGCCACTGAGCTGATCTCCCAGGGCGCTGACGTGTTCTTCGGCGATGCTTCCGCCGTTGACTCCGGTGCCCGTGAGGCCATCGACGCCGCCAATGAGAAGGCCGGCGCCATCAAGATCTACGACATCGGCCAGCCTGCCGATATCCTGGGTCAGAACCCCTGCATCATTTGCTCCCAGGTCACCGATAACGCCGCTATGATCGGTGTCTGCATGGAGGCTGTTGTGGCCGGTACCTTCGGCGGCAACACCATCTTCGGTACGCTGGAGAACGGTGCCCTGTCCGCCGGTGCCATCAATACCGAGCTGGTTCCCGCTGAGAAGGTGGAGAAGTATAACGCCTATCTGCAGCAGATGATGGACGGCACCTTCATGAAGTAAGCTGTCATTCCTTTGATATCCCCCGGCCAGCGGCCGGGGGATATCTTTTCTGCATATAAAAAAAGACACGGTATATGGATCCTCCATCCATTTCCGTGTCTTTTTCCTGTTGTAAGCTTTGGGGTTCGGACTTTTGCGTGTAACGGGGTTCAGCACGCCCCAGGTGCCCCGCTGCATAGCGTCACGCCGGTGCTTCTCTTTTTTCGAGAGTTTTTCATAAGGGATGAACTTCTCCATAGGTATGCTCCTTTCAAACGGTTTACGCCATCATAGCAGACCTTACACCGTTTGTCAAAGGGAGCGCGCTTATTTCACTCTGCCAATATCTCCTCCGCTACTGTCCGGCGCGTAACACACCGGTCCATGGCCTGTTTTTCAATGTAGCGGTGGGCCTCCTGCTCCGTCATGCCCTGCTTGTCGATCAGTGCCCATTTGGCCCGGTTCACCAGCCGTATCTCCGCCATGCGCTCCTCGATGGTGGCAGTCTTTTCCTCCATACGCCGCAGGCGCTCTCGCGTGCCGCACAGCAGCTGCATGGATTGCAGCAGCAGCGGCGGCGTGGTGGGCTTTTGCAGCAGCAGGATGCCTTGAGGCGCCAGCCGCGCCGCCAGATCCGGATAGTGTTCCGCCTTCACCAGCAGCAGCACACCGGCGCTGGATTTGTCGATGATGTGCAGCGCCAGCTTCGTGCCGAATTCATCCGGCAGCGGCGTACTGATGACCACGATGTCGAAAGGCCTCTCCAGCAGGGCACGCCGTGCCTCAGACACGCTGCCTGCGGCACACACCGGGTCGTACCGATCCTCCGGCAGCATTTCACGCAGGGACATATGGAACTTGGCCGCGGCAGCGACCACCAGCACGCTGTACGTCCGGCGGCTGTCCTCCATATGCGTCCCTCCTCTCCAAAGCAGACCGGCTCAGTGGGTGTACTGCTGTATAATGGTCTTGGGTAAGTGCTCTGCGATAAATGCGCTGGATGCAGCCAGTGATCTGGCGTCCTCCAGAGTCTCCGGCAGTGTGTGGAAACGTGCCTTTACGTCGTTAGCCGCCGTGTAGAAATTCACATCCGCGGCTTCCGGCAGTACCAGCTGCCGCGTTACACCGTCCAGGCCGGCGCGGATCAGCAACGTAAAGGCCAGATACGGGCTGCACAGCGGATCGGGAGAGCGCAGCTCCGCGCGGCGGTACTCGCCCTGCGCGGCAGGGATGCGTATCAGCTGACTGCGGTTTTCGCTGGACCAGGAGATATATCGCGGTGCTTTGCTGCTGCCAAAGCGGTGATACGACTCCTCCCGCGTGTTCAGGAACACCGTCATCTCAGCAATATGGGCCAGAATACCGGCGATGATCTGCGGCATTACCTCTGCGCCGTCGCGGCTTTTGGCGGAGATGTTGATGTGCATCCCGTTGCCCGGCTGTCCCATCAGCGGCTTGGGAGAGAAGTCGGCTGCCAGGCCGTTTCGCACCGCCACGGAATTGACGACAGCCTTAAAGGTCACGGCGTTATCCGCCGCCGTCAAGGGATCGGAATAGCGAAAGTCGATCTCGTTTTGCCCGGGGCCCTGCTCATGGTGAGAGCACTCCGGCCGTATCCCCATCTGCTCCAGCGTCAGGCAGATCTCCCGCCGCACATTCTCGCCCTTGTCCTCCGGCGCGATGTCCATGTATCCTGCGTTGTCGTAGGGAATGTGGGTCGCTTCACCGTTTTCGTCCCGGCGGAAGAGATAGAACTCCATCTCCGTGCCGAAGGAGAAACGGATGCCCAGTGCTTCCGCGTCCGCCACAGCCTGACGCAGCAGCGCGCGGCAGTCGGCCTCGAAGGCGGCGCCATCGGGCCGCAGCACGTGGCAGAACATCCGCGCCACCCGGCCGTGATCCGGCCGCCAGGGCAGCATACAGAGGGTGCTGCTGTCCGGATGCAGGAACAGGTCCGAGTGGACCTCGTCGCCGAAGCCGGGCACAGCGGAGGCATCGAAAGCGATGCCGTAGCTGAAGGCCCGGTCCAGCTCATCCGGCAGAATAGATATATTTTTCTGGCTGCCGAAAATATCGCAGAAGGCCAGACGCAGGAATTTTACATCCTCCTCCGCCGTAAACTGCCTGATCTCATCCACTGTGTACTCCATCGTGCTCCTGCCTTTCTCAGTTGGCTACATACATCTGCTGATAGGGGTTTTTGCTGTCCGGTGTGATAACGGTATAGTTGTCGCGGAGCATCGCCTCCGCGTCACGGTCAAACAGACGGCAGTACTCCCGCACATAGGGTGTGATCTCCGCCATATCTTCCGCCGTGGCGTTGTGCAGCGTGACCTGATCCGGAAACCGTATGCTGCTCACATCGCCGCGGAAAACCATTTTTCCGCCGTGCATTCCTGTGCAGGGGAAGAAGTGTACTATCGGCCGGCCGTCGGTGTGCAGGCCCAGCACCAAAATCAGCCCGCCGGCCTGGTATTCGCCCAGAAAGCTGCCGGCCCGCCCGCCGATGACGATCACCGGCTTATGCTGCTTATAGGCTTTCATGTGTATCCCGGCGCGGTAGCCCGCATTGTCCCGGATAAATATCTCACCGCCCCGCATGGCGTACCCCGCAGCGTCGCCGGTGCTGCCGTGGATCACGATGCGTCCGGCACTCATGGTGTCGCCCACCGCGTCCTGTGCATTGCCGTTTACGGTAATAGAACCGCCGCCCAGATAGGCGCCCAGCGCATTGCCGGGAATGCCGTCGATCTCCAGCCGTTTGCTGCTCATACCGGCGGCGATGAACCGCTGGCCCTGGCAGGCACAGATACGGCATTCCTTCCCGGCGTGGCGTATCGTTTCGTTCAGTTGAGAGAAGGACAGACCACTCGCCTCTATGAAATCCATATTGTACCACTCCTTTCGAGGGTTTTCCATTATTTTTCCTATAAATATCGCTTTTTCGACAGACCTTATTCACCGGCGTGGGCAATTCCCAGAATTTCCAGTTCTTTTTCGTTCAGGTGAATACCCCGCAGCATGACCCGGTTGCCCCGCAGCGCCTCGATGGAGTTGATGCCCATACCGCCCATCATTTCCTTGATCTCATGCTTCCAGGCGGTTACCAGGTTTACTAGCCGCGCCGCAGCCTCCTCGGGGTCCAGACGCTTCACCAGCTCTGGCCGCTGTGTGGCGATACCCCAGCAGAACCGGCCTGTCTGACAGGAACGGCATAAGTGGCACCCCATGGCCAGCAGTGCCGCGGTGGCAATGTAACAGGCATCCGCGCCCAGAGCAATGGCCTTGACTACGTCGGCAGCGGAGCGTATGCTGCCTCCGGCGATCAGGGATACGCTGCTGCGTATGCCCTCGTCCCGCAGCCGCTGGTCCACCGCTGCCAGCGCCAGCTCAATGGGAATACCCACATTGTCCCGTATTCGGGTGGGCGCCGCGCCGGTGCCGCCCCGAAAGCCGTCGATGGCGATGATATCCGCACCGCTGCGGGCGATGCCGCTGGCGATGGCGGCGATGTTGTGTACCGCCGCCACCTTGACGATGATCGGTTTTTTGTACGCCGTGGCTTCCTTTAGAGAGTACACCAGCTGCCGTAGGTCCTCAATGGAGTAAATGTCGTGGTGCGGAGCAGGGGAGATGGCATCCGCGCCCTCTGGTATCATCCGTGTTTTGGACACGTCGCCCACGATCTTTGCGCCAGGCAGATGTCCGCCGATACCGGGCTTGGCGCCCTGGCCCATTTTGATCTCGATGGCCGCGCCGGTGTTCAGGTATGTCTCATCGACGCCGAAACGGCCGGAGGCCACCTGTACGATAGTGTTGGCGCCGTAGGGATAGAAATCCCGGTGCAGTCCGCCCTCGCCGGTGTTGTAGCAGATGCCCAACTCCCGGGCAGCCTTGGCCAGTGCCGCATGGGCGTTGTAGCTGATGGAGCCATAGCTCATGGCCGAAAACAGAATGGGCACCGACAACTCCAGCTGCGGCGGTATTTCGGTGCATAGGCTGCCGTCACCGTTCCGCCGGACGGTCTCCGGCTTCTTGCCCAGGAATACCCGCGTCTCCATGGGCTCCCGCAGGGGGTCGATGGGTGGGTTCGTCACCTGTGAGGCGTTGATGAGGATACGGTCCCAGTATACCGGCAGGGGCTGGGGGTTGCCCATGGAGCTCAGCAGCACGCCGCCGGTGGACGCCTGCTTGTATATCTCCTTGATGGTGGCGCAGGACCAGTTTGCGTTTTCACGCAGGCAGTTGTCGCTTTTTACGATCTTAATAGCGTGAGTGGGACAGAAGGACACACAGCGCTGACAGTTGACACACTTGCTCTCGTCGCTGACCATGACCTTCCCATCCGCGTTATAGGTGTGCACGCCGTTGGCGCACTGGGATTCGCAGATGCGGCAGCGGGTGCACCGTGCGTCGTTTCGTACCACTTCAAATTCCGGTATGATGTAGTCAAGAGCCATCAATAGGCACCTTCTTTCACTTTCACGATAAACGGCTCGCCGCCCATGGGCGCATACAGGTTCTCCGCATCCGGGGCCATGACCCGTATGGCGGCCTCCTCGCTGGCGATAAATACCTTGTCGTCCTTCTCAGCCGTTACCATGGAGCGCAGCTTCAGTCGGTCGTTCAGCGCCATCAGTCCGCCGTTGAACCCAAGAATGATGGAGAATGGTCCGGTGATGAGCAGGCTGGGGTATATGGTCCGCAGATAGGTCAGCTGCCGTGCCGCGGCCGGCTCTCTGGTGCGTATGGTACTCCAGAAGGGCGCCGCGATCACCGACGCCATTTCCTCCAGTGTCAGCCCCTGACGCCGCAGCAGATAGTCGGCAATATAGGTGATGACCTCCGTATCCGTCTGCAGATTGCATTTGTAGCCATACATCTCAATACAGCGCCGATTGGCGTCATAGGAGGATATCTCTCCGTTGTGGACGATGGACCAGTCCAGCAGGGAAAAGGGGTGCGCGCCGCCCCACCAGCCGGGGGTATTGGTGGGATAGCGCCCATGGGCCGTCCAGCTGTATCCCTCATATTCCTCCAGCCGGTAGAAGCGTCCCACATCCTCGGGATATCCTACGGCTTTGAAGGTCCCCATGTTCTTTCCACTGGAGAATACGTATGCACCTTTCAGCTTGGTGTTGATATCCATCACGGTCCGTGCCACGAACTCCTTTTCATCCAGCTGCAGGCGTGCCAGCACCGAATTAAGGGGCCGCACAAAGTACCGCCAGATGTGGGGAATGTCCGTGATCTCCGGGATGATGCGGATGGGGATCAGCTCCGCGTCTACGAGCTCAAATCCCTCCTTCAGCATAGCCTCGCACTCCCGCCGGGTGGTGTTATCGTCAAAAAAGATGTGGAAGGCGTATTCCTCCCGGTGCTCCGGGTAGATGCCGTAGGCGGCGAAGCCGCCTCCCAGACCGTTGGACCGATTATGCATGGGGACCATGCTCCTGATGATGTCCTCACCGGTCATGCGCCGCCCCTCCCGGGAAATGACCGCCGAAATGGCGCACCCGGATGGGATACGTACCTGTCCCTCCAGCTTCATAGTTTCTCACCCTTTCTTTATGTGCTTCCGTAGGTTCCAGCCGTTCCACGGCGTGATCCGCTGAAAAGCCGCCCCGGAAAGCAAAAAACGCCCATCCGGCAGGGACAAATGTCCTGCTCGGATGAACGCCTTTGCTCATCATGGTTCGGCATTATAGCATCAGATGCGCATAAAGTCAATGAATAAAACGCCAAAAATTGTGTAAAAAGCTGATTGACAAATCCGTCACAACCGCCTATAATTTCGCACATCAAAGGCAAAGGCGTCTTGAAGCTGCGGGCTTCCTGACGCCTTTTTCTATTTTCCAAATCTACAAAAGATCGGGGTGGAACAAATGAAAACCGTATCGGACATTTTCGGCACACTGGTATTTGACGACCGACAGATGAAAGCACGCCTTCCCCATGACGTCTATATTTCCCTGAAGAAGACCATTGACGAGGGCGGAAGCCTGGACAACCAGGTAGCGAATGTGGTGGCGGATGCCATGAAGGATTGGGCCATCGAGCACGGCGCGACCCACTTTACCCATTGGTTCCAGCCGCTGACCGGCATTACCGCCGAGAAGCACGACAGCTTTATTACCCCATCGCCGGATGGCGGCGTCATCATGGAGTTCTCTGGTAAGGAGTTGATCCAGGGTGAGCCGGATGCCTCCAGCTTTCCCTCCGGCGGCCTGCGTGCTACCTTCGAGGCCCGGGGCTACACTGCCTGGGATCCTACCTCTTACGCCTTTATCAAGGACAAGGCACTGTGTATCCCCACGGCATTCTGCTCCTACGGCGGTGAGGCGCTGGATAAAAAAACCCCGCTGCTGCGCTCCATGCAGGCCCTGAACAAGCAGGCCATGCGTGTCCTGAAGCTGTTTGGCAACACGGATGTCAAATGTGTTCGCACCTCTGTCGGCCCCGAGCAGGAGTATTTCCTGGTGGACCGCGCCATGTACCGCAAGCGCAAGGACCTGATTTTCTGCGGCCGCACGCTGTTCGGTGCCAGACCCCCCAAGGGTCAGGAGATGGATGACCATTACTTCGGCGCTATCAAGCCTCGTGTGGCCGAGTATATGGCCGATTTGAATGAGGAGCTCTGGAAGCTGGGTATTCTGGCCAAGACGGAGCACAATGAGGTGGCCCCGGCCCAGCATGAGCTGGCGCCCATCTACACCACCACAAATATCGCCACCGATCACAACCAGCTGACCATGGAGATCATGCAGAAGGTGGCTGCCCGCCACGGGCTGGTCTGTCTGCTGCATGAAAAGCCCTTTGACGGCGTCAACGGCTCCGGCAAGCACAACAACTGGTCTATGGCCACGGATACCGGCGTGAACCTGCTGACTCCCGGTGAGACACCCCACGAAAACGCCCAGTTCCTGCTGTTCCTGTGTGCCGTTATTCAGGCGGTGGATGACTATCAGGACCTGCTGCGCATCTCTGTGGCCACCGCCGGCAATGATCACCGTCTGGGCGCCAACGAGGCGCCGCCCGCGGTGGTATCCATCTTTCTGGGCGATGAGCTGACGGCCATTCTGGATGCCATCGAGAAGGATGAGCCGTACAGCGGCACGGAAAAGACCGTGATGAAGCTGGGAGCCCATGTGCTGCCCAAGTTCCTGCGTGATACTACCGACCGGAACCGGACGTCGCCCTTTGCGTTCACCGGCAATAAGTTCGAGTTCCGTATGCTTGGCTCCGCCAACTCCATTGCCTGCTGCAACATCATGCTCAACGCCGCCGTGGCGGAGTCTCTGCGTCAGTATGCGGACAAGCTGGAGAAGGCCAAGGACTTTGACGCAGCACTGCATAGTCTGATCCGGCAGACCATCAAGGACCACAAACGTATCATTTTCAACGGCAACGGCTATGACGATGCCTGGATCAAGGAGGCTACCGAGGTCCGCGGCCTGTTGAACCTGCGTACCACGCCGGACGCTATGCCCTATCTGCTGCACGAGAAGAACGTAAAAATGCTCACGTCCCTGAAGGTCATGTCCGAGGCGGAGATACGCTCCCGCTATGAGATCACACTGGACAACTACCGCAAGATCGTCAATATCGAGGCCGAAACGATGGTGGATATGGCCCGCCGTCAGATCCTGCCCGCCGTGGAGAAGTTCTCCTCTAAGCTGGCGCAGGATATCGCCGTAAAGAAGTCCATCGCGCCGGTGGTGTCCGGCATCTATGAGACGACGCTTGTCACGCGCCTGTCCGATCTGGTAGAGGGCATCGATGCTGCCGTGGAGGACCTGGCTGCCGCGCTGGCCACTTTCCATAAGATCGATGATGTGACCGAGAGCGCCAACATGGTCCGCGACGTGCTGCTGCCCAAGATGGCGGCGCTGCGCGCCCCCTGTGACGAGGCCGAGCAGCGCACGGCCGAGGGCTGCTGGCCATTCCCCACCTACGGCGATCTGCTGTTTGGCGTGGAGTAACTTTGCTTCCGATCCCACCGGGCTCCGCCAGTCCCTGTGGTTCCGTACCCTTGCAAACGGGGTACTTTCTCTCCTGAAAAGTGGAATGCCGTGTGCCTATGGGGCACGCGGCATTTCGCTTTTCCGATCATGAAAAATAACTTGATTTGGGGCCGGGTTTATGTATTAGAATAGAGCGGGCAAAACGAAGAACAAGGAGCTTTTATCATGGATAAAAAGATTTTAAAGCAACCGCAGGTCTTAAAACGCTTAAAATAAAAAATCTCACATCAGATTTTAGGTAGCCCGCCATCAGAATGGATTGACAATTCGACAAAATGTGATATAATCCCACTGTCTGGAAAAATATAAAGTTGTAGCACAGAGGTGTCTGCCAAAAAGCAGATGAAAAGGGAATCCGGTGCGAATCCGGAGCGATGCAGTCACTGTGTACGGGAGCGGTCTTGCAAACCACTGGGAAACCGGGAAGGGCAACGCCGTGATGAACGAAGTCAGGAGACCTGCCTCTGTGTGGAATCTCAAGCCTGCTGCCAACAGGTTGGTTTTCCTACGAACTTATGATCCGTCGCGGAGCGCCGCACGGGTGTATATGTAGTAAGAAGCACCGAGGGCGGCTGTATGAGACACAGCCGCTTTTATATTTCTTTCAGAACAAATATTTGGAAAGAGGTAGATCAACCATGAAGAAAGCACTTGCCTTTCTGATGGCGGCTGTGATGCTGATGAGCATGCTGACCGCCTGCGGCAACAAGGACAATGCCGACAACAAGGACAACAACGACGTGAGCACCGAGGAGACCGACAAGGCCGCCGCCGACAAGGTCGCCGCCCTCATCGACGCCATCTACGTGCAGGAGCGCACCGAGGAGACCGACGCCCAGTGCGAGGCCGCCAAGGCCGCTTGGGACGCGCTGACCGACGCCCAGAAGGCGCTGGTGGAGGGCGAGGAGGCCAGCCCCGATTACTTCGGTCTGGACACCGGCGACGCCTCCAAGGACGATCCCCGCAACCAGGACGAGATCGGCGAGAAGGAGCTGCTGGTGGTATCCTTCGGTACCTCCTTCAACGACAGCCGCGTAGCCGACATCAAGAGCATTGAGGATGCCCTGCAGGAGGCCAACCCCGATTGGTCCGTGCGCCGCGCCTTCACCGCTCAGATCATCATCAACCACATCCAGGCCCGTGACGGCGAGAAGATCGACAACATGGAGCAGGCTCTGGAGCGCGCTGTCGCCAACGGCGTGAAGCAGCTGGTGGTGCAGCCCACCCATCTGATGCACGGTGCTGAGTACGACGAGATGTGCGCCGCTATCGACAAGGTCCGCGACAAGTTCGAGTCCGTTGAGATCGCCGAGCCCATGCTGGGTGAGGTGGGCAGCGACGCCACCGTCATCAACGCCGACAAGGAAGCCGTTGCCAAGGCCGTTGTCGCCGCTGCTCTGAGCGAGAGCGGCTACGAGTCCACCGCCGCCGCCAAGGAGGCCGGTGTGGCTTACGTGCTGATGGGTCACGGTACGGCTCATGTGGCGAAGGTCACTTACAGCCAGATGGCCGCCCAGATGGACAAGCTGGGCTATGAGAACGTGTTCATCGGCACCGTGGAGGGTGAGCCCGAGGATACCTCCTGCGAGGCTGTGATCGCGGCTGTCAAGGAAGCCGGCTACACCACCGTGGTGCTGCGTCCCCTGATGGTCGTGGCGGGCGACCATGCCAACAACGACATGGCCGGTGCGGACGAGGATTCCTGGAAGACCATGTTTGAGGCCGCCGGTTTCACCGTGAACTGCCAGATCTCCGGTCTGGGCCGTATCGCGGACGTGCAGGCTCTCTACGTGGCACACACCAAGGCTGCCATCGACGCTATCGCGTAACAAGGACTGAACGGGCTCCGGGGCGGTATACTATCGCCCCGGAGCCTTTTTCAAAGTAAGGAGGACCTTGACCATGAAGAAAATTCTTTCGTTTCTGCTGGCCGCTGTGATGATGGCGGCGCTGCTGGTAGGCTGCGGACAGCAGCAAACCGATGCCCCCGGCAACGATGAGCCTGACCAGCCCGCTCTGGCGGATGGCGTATACACCGCCGACTTCAACACCGACAGCAGTATGTTCCACACCAACGAGACCTGTGACGGCAAGGGCGTGCTGACCATGAAGGACGGCCAGATGACCATCCACGTCAGCCTGGCCTCCACCAGCATCGTCAATCTGTTCCCTGGTCTGAAGGAGGACGCCCAGAAGGACGGCGCTGTGCTGCTCCAGCCCACCAAGGACACCGTCACCTATCCCGATGGCCTGACCGAGGAGGTCAACGGCTTTGACATCCCCGTGCCCGCCTTGGACACGGAGTTCGACGTGGCCCTCATCGGCAAGAAGGGCGTATGGTATGACCACAAGGTGTCCGTCTCCAACCCTGTTCTGAAGGAGGAGAACGGCGATGACGCTGCCGCCATCGCATTGGCGGACGGTACCTACACCATTGAGGTAGGCTTTGAGGGCGGCTCCGGTAAGTCCCATGTGCTGACTCCCTGCACCATGAAGGTGGAGAACGGCGCTGCCACCGCCACCATCGTGTGGAGCAGTGAGAAGTATGACTATATGCTGGTGGACGGCCAGCGCTATGATGTCCTCACCACCGAGGGCGGCTCCACCTTCGAGATCCCAGTGCGGGCGCTGGATACCCCGCTGACGGTCATCGGCGACACCACCGCCATGAGCACCCCCCACGAGATCGAGTACACTCTGACCTTTAAGTCCGCCACGGCGGTGGAGGCTGCCCAGTGAGGCGTTTTCTCGCCGGGTTGCTGGCAGCGCTGATGGTCTTGTCCCTCTGCGCCTGCGGCGCGGCTGACGCCCCCGGCAAAACAGACGGACAAACCGCCGCCGTGTCGTGGGACGAGCTGGTCTTTGACCGTACCATGCCCCTGCGCTACGCGGAGCAGTTCTCCGTGGAGTACGCCGGGGACAGCTACAAGCGCATCACCATCAACAACGACCGGGTATACCTGCTGGTGGCGGAGGGTGCAGCTGTGCCTGACGGGGTACCTACCGGTGTCACCGTTTTGCAGCAGCCGCTGGACCAGATTTATCTGGTAGCCGCCGCTGCCATGGACTATTTCGACAAGCTGAACGCCATCGACTGCATCACCCTCAGTGGTAAAAAGCAGTCGGACTGGTATATCCAGCGCGCCAAGGACGCCATGGACAGCGGAGCGCTGGTATACGCCGGCAAGTACTCCGAGCCGGATTATGAGCTGATCTTGTCCCAGGGTTGCGATCTGGCGGTGGAAAACACCATGATCTACCACTCCCCGGCGGTGCTGGAGCAGCTGGAGCGGCTGGGTATCCCTGTGCTGGTGGAGACCTCCAGCTATGAGACCCTGCCCATGGGCCGGATGGAGTGGATCAAGCTGTACGCGGCGCTGCTGGATAAGGAGGACGAGGCCGAGGCGCTATTTAATGAGAAGATGGACAGCGTGGCGGACGTACTGGAGCAGCAGCCCACCGGCAAGACCGTGGCATTTTTCTACATCACCAGCAGCGGCGCTGTAAACGTCCGCAAATCCACGGACTATGTGGCGAAGTGCGTCGCCATCGCCGGCGGCGACTATGTCTCCTTCGACGAATCGGCGGAGGACAACGCTCAGTCCACCATCAATATTCAGATGGAATCCTTCTACCATGGTGCAGTGGACGCCGATGTGCTGATCTACAACAGCATCATCGACGGCGAGCTGCACACGCTGGACGAATTGGTGGCACTGGATCCACTGATGGCCGACTTCAAGGCCGTCAAGAGCGGTAACGTGTGGTGCCTGACCAAAAACTTCTATCAGGAGTCGCTGGAGCTGAGCGACCTCATTCTGGACGTCAACCATGCGTTGAACGACGCGCCGGATACGGCGTTTCACTTCCTGACACGGATGAAGTGAGCATTTTTTACATCATTGCATTATAAGGAGGAGCGGCATGAAGAGGACCCGAACACTTCGCATCTGGGGAGGCTTTTGGCTGCTCCTCCTGCTTTTATTCACATTTCTGATTTGGAACATCTTCGCGGGAAGCGTTTCTCTTTCCGCGTCTGAGATATGGCGGATCCTGCTGGGCGGCGATGTGGACTTTACGCAGAGCCAGATCATCATGAAGATCCGTCTGCCCCGGCTTCTGTCGGCGCTGATCCTGGGCGGGGCGCTGTCCCTGTCCGGCTATCTGCTGCAAACCTTTTTCCACAACCCCATCGCCGGCCCCTTTGTGCTGGGTATCTCCTCCGGAGCGAAGATGACGGTGTGCGTGGCCATGCTGGCGCTGCTGAGCCGCGGCAAGACCACCTCCTCCGCCATCCTCATCGCGGCGGCGTTCGTGGGCGCCATGGTGTCCATGGGCTTCGTGCTGCTGATTTCTCAGCGGGTCAAGCGTATGAGCCTGTTGGTGGTCTGCGGCGTGATGATCGGCTACATCTGCTCGGCGCTGACGGATTTTCTCGTGACCTTCGCCGACGATTCCAGCATCGTGAACCTGCACAACTGGTCTCTCGGATCCTTCTCCGGCATGAGCTGGGAGAATGTAAAGACCATGGCCGGTGTATGCGGCGTCACACTGCTGCTGACCTTTTTCCTGTCCAAGCCCATCCGAGCGTACCAGCTGGGCGAGGTCTATGCCCAGAACATGGGCGTCCCCCTGCGGGCCTTCCGTACGGCGCTGATCCTGTTGTCCAGTGTGCTGTCCGCCTGCGTCACGGCCTTTGCTGGCCCCATCTCTTTTGTCGGCATCGCAGTGCCGCACCTGATGAAATCCCTGTTCAAATCGGCGGAGCCGCTCGTCATGATCCCAGCCTGTTTCCTGGGCGGCGGCGTGTTCTGCCTGTTTTGCGACCTCATCGCCCGCACCGCCTTTGCCCCCACAGAGGTGAGCATCAGCTCCGTCACGGCGGTATTCGGCGCACCCATCGTCATCTACATGATGATCCACAGAAAGGCGGCGTGAGTATGGCAGCATATCTGGAAACAAAAGACCTGTCCGTGGGCTACCACGGCAAGCCGCTGATCGAGGACATAGCCCTCCATGTGCAGCGGGGCAAGATCGTGACGCTGATAGGCCCCAACGGCTCTGGAAAATCCACCATATTGAAAACCATCATCGGCCAGCTCTCCAAGGTGTCCGGCACGGTGTTTCTGGATGGAAAAGCCATGGAGGCGCGCAGCCGCAATGAGATCGCCCGGCGCATGGCCATTTTGATGACGGCCCGCATGGAGCCGGAGCTGATGACCTGCAGGGACGTGGTGAGCAGCGGCCGCTATCCCTATACGGGGCGGCTGGGCATCCTGCAGCCGGAGGATCAGGCTATCGTGGAGCGCTCTCTGGCGCAGGTAGGCGGCATGGAGTTTGCCGACCGCCCCTTCTCCGCCATCAGCGACGGACAGCGCCAGCGCATTCTGCTGGCCCGGGCGCTGTGTCAGGAGCCGGAGATCATCGTATTGGACGAGCCTACCAGCTTTTTGGACATCCGCTATAAGCTGGAGTTGTTGACGGTGCTCAAGCGCATGGTGCGGGAGAACGATCTGGCGGTGCTGCTGTCCCTCCACGAGCTGGAGCTGGCGGAGCGCATTTCGGACACGGTGGTGTGTGTGGCGGGCGACCGCATCGACCGCATCGGCACCCCGGAGGAGATCTTCACCCGCGCATATATTGCAAAGCTGTACCGGATGGAGCACGGGAAGTATGACCCCTGCTTCGACAGCCTGGAATTTGTGCCGTAAGGAGTGCTATCATGGAAAAACAGGGTGTTTTTTACGCCGTCAGCGTGGGCCCCGGTGACCCGGAGCTGCTGACCCGGCAGGCCTGCCGGGTCTTGGCGGACTGTCCTGTGGTGGCAGCCCCCCGGATGAAGTCCGGGCGGATGCTGGCGCTGGATATCGCCGCCGGGGCGGTGGATACGCAGGGCAAGACCATCTTGCCGCTGGACTTTACCATGGAGCAAAGCGAGGCAGTGCGGGAGGACAGCTACCGCATGGCGGCAGCCGCTATCGAAGCGGAGCTGTCGGCAGGACGGGACGTGGCCATGGTCAATCTGGGCGACGTATCCGTGTACGCCACTGCCTACTATACTCTGGAGCGCATCCGCGCTGATGGGTTTGAGACGGTGATGTGTCCCGGCGTCACCAGCTTCTGCGCCGTGGCGGCGCGGCTGGGACGGAGTTTGACCCGCATGGAGGAGCCGCTCCACATCCTGCCGGGCAGCGCCGAGCTGGACAGCGCGCTGGCGCTGCCGGGAACGAAGGTCATCATGAAGTCCGGCAGGGCCATCCACGAGACGGCGGCGGCGCTGGAGCGCCACGGTCTGCTGGCAAATGCCGGGATGGTGGCGGACTGCGGACTGGAGACAGAGCAGGTCTACACCGACCTGCGGCAGCTGCCGGAGGAGATCAGCTATTTTGCCACCATCGTGGCGGATTGAGAGGGCGCTATGGAGCAAAAAGTCCCCAGGCTGGTGCTGGCCGGCACCAACAGCGGCTGCGGCAAGACCACCGTCACCTGTGCCGTCTTGCAGGCGCTGGTATCGCGGGGCCTGCGGGTAGGCGCGGCGAAATGCGGCCCTGATTATATCGACCCCATGTTCCACAGCCGGATCATTGGCGCGCAGAGCTCCAATTTGGATGCCTTCTTCTTTGAGCCCGATACCCTGCGCTATCTTCTGGCCCGCAACGCCCGGGGCTGCGATGTCACGGTGATAGAGGGGGTCATGGGCTATTATGACGGGCTGGGCCTCACCTCCACCCGGGCCAGCACCTACGAGGTGGCGCGGGAGACCCAAAGCCCCGTGGTGCTGGTGGTCAATGCCCGAGGGGCGGCCCTTTCCGTCCTGGCGGCGGTGGAGGGCTTTCTCCACTTCGCGCCGGACAGCGGCATCTGTGGTGTCATCCTCAACGGGTGCAGCGCCATGAGCTACGGCCCACTGGCGCGGGAGCTGGAAAACCGTTTGGGCGTCCGCGCCTGCGGCTATCTGCCCCGTCTGCCGGAGTGCGCGCTGGAGAGCCGCCACTTGGGGCTCATCACAGCGGACGAGGTGGCCGATCTGCAAGAGAAGCTGCGCAAGCTGGCGGCCGAGGCGGAAAAAACGCTGGACATTCCAACGCTGCTGGAGTTGGCTGACGCTGCGCCGCCCCTGCGCTATATCCCGCCGGCCCTGCCGGAGCCGGGAACGCCGGTGCGTATCGGCGTGGCGCGGGACCGGGCGTTCTGCTTTTACTATGAGGACAGCCTCGACCTGCTGCGGCAGCTGGGTGCGGAGCTGGTACCCTTCAGCCCGCTGGCGGATGAGCGGCTTCCCGATGGCGTACAGGGTCTGTACTTGGGCGGCGGCTACCCGGAGCTGTACGCGGCGCAGTTGGCGGAAAACCGTACCCTGCGCGGGCAGCTTCGGGAGGCCGTACACGCGGGGATGCCCTGTATCGCCGAGTGCGGCGGCTTTATGTACCTGACAGAGTCCATCGCAGGCCACGCCATGGTGGGGGCGCTGCCCGGGGACTGCTTTGACACGGGAAAGCTGACCCGGTTCGGCTATATCACCGCCACGGCCCGAGAGGGCAGTCTCCTGTGCCGCGCCGGGGAGCAGGTGCCGATGCATGAATTTCACCATTGGGACACGCCCCTGCCGGGCAGCGCTTTTCTGGCGGAAAAGCCCTCCGGCAAGCAGTGGCGCTGTGCGTATGCCACGGATACGCTGTACGCTGGTTTCCCTCACTTCCATTTTTACGCCAAGCCCATCATGGCACAGCGCTTTTTGGCGGCTTGCAGAAAGGAGACGCTATGACGGAACAGATGAAGCCTATGGATATCGAGAAGCGCAGCTTCGCCATCATCACCGAGCTGCTGGGTGACCGGCGGCTGGATCCGGAGAATGAGCTGGTCATCAAACGGGTCATCCACACCACGGCGGATTTTGACTATGTGGACAATCTGGCCTTTTCCGACCACGCGGTACAAAAGGCCATTGCCGCCCTGCGGGCGGGCTGTGACATCGTCACCGATACCCAGATGGCCAAGGCCGGGATCAATAAGACGATCCTCGCCTCGCTGGGCGGAGAGGTACACTGCTTCATGTCGGACGCGGACGTGGCGGCGGAGGCTAAGGAGCGCGGTGTGACCCGTGCCTTTGTATCCATGGAGCGGGCGGCAGCCCTGCCCAAGCCCTGCATCTTTGCTATCGGCAACGCTCCCACGGCGCTTTTCTCCTTAGAGGCGCTGATGGAGGCGGGCAAGCTCCATCCCGCCCTCATCATCGGGGTGCCGGTGGGCTTTGTGAACGTGGTGGAGAGCAAGGAGCGCATCATCAAGGCCGCTGCCGCGCCCTACATCGTGGCTCGGGGCCGCAAGGGCGGCAGCAACGTGGCGGCGGCCATCTGCAACGCCATGCTCTACCAGATCAGGCGGTAGGTTATGAAGGAATTTATCATACGGGACGGAAAAAAACTCCGTCTGGGCTACACCACCGGTTCCTGTGCCGCGGCGGCAGCCAAGGCCGCCGCATGGATGCTGCTGAGCGGCAGTAAAAAGGAGTCCATCCGCCTGCTGACACCCAAGGGCATGGAACTGACGCTGGCGGTGGAGGACATCCATCTGTCCCCAAACTGTGTGCGCTGTGCCATCCGGAAGGACAGCGGTGATGACCCAGATATCACCCGTGACACCCTGATCTATGCCGAGGTGCGGAAAACAGAGACTGTTGGCATTGTCATTGACGGCGGACAGGGTGTAGGTCGGGTAACCATGCCAGGTCTTGACCAGCCGGTGGGTGCGGCGGCCATCAACTCCGTACCCCGCCGGATGATTCAGGAGAATGTGGAGGAGGTCTGCGGCCTGTTCGGATACATCGGCGGCCTGTATGTGGTGATTTCCGCTCCCGATGGCGAGACGCTGGCGAAAAAGACCTTCAATCCCCGATTAGGCATTGAGGGCGGCATATCCATCTTAGGCACCACGGGGATCGTAGAGCCTATGAGCGAGCAGGCGCTGGTGGACACCATCCATGTAGAGCTGCGGCAGCGGCGGGAGGGCGGCGCGGATTATGTACTGCTGGCCCCCGGCAACTACGGCGCAGACTATATCAAGGGTGTCATGGGCATCGACCCCGCCACGGCGGTGATGACCTCCAACTTCATCGGCGACACGATGGAGATGTGCCGGGAGCTGGGCTTCCGAGGGGCGCTGCTCATCGGTCATATCGGCAAGCTGGTAAAGCTGGCGGGCGGTATGTGGAACACCCACTCCCGCTACGGCGACTGTCGCATGGACATCCTGACGGCCTGTGCCGCCGCAGAGGGGCTGCACGGCGGTGCGGCGGCGGAGATGCTCTGCTGCGCCACCTGTGACGACGCCCTGCGGCTGTTGAAGGAGCAGGGACTTTATGACGCGGTGCTGCACCGGCTGGCCGGGCGCATCGACGACATGATGCATTATAAATGCAGTGATATAGAGACGGGAGCCATCCTCTTTTCCAAGGAATATGGCTATCTCTGTGAGACAAAGGACGCAGCGGCACTGCTGCGCCGGATAAAGGAGGACTGACAATGGTACATTTTGTGGGAGCGGGCAGCGGCGCTGCCGACCTCATCACCGTCCGGGGCGCCAAGCTGCTGGGCGAGGCCGACATGGTGATCTACGCCGGCTCACTGGTGAATCCGGCGCTGCTGGACTATACCAGGGAGGGCTGCGAGATCCACGACAGCGCCAAGCTGACGCTGGAAGAGGTCATCGCCCTCATCGAGAAGGCGGAGGCCGCCGGCAAGACCACCGTGCGCCTGCACACAGGGGATTCCAGTATCTACGGCGCAGTACGGGAGCAGTTTGACGAGCTGGAAAAACGCGGTATCGCCTACGATGTCTGCCCCGGCGTCAGCGCCTTCTGCGGCGCGGCGGCCGCTCTGCGGGCGGAGTACACCCTGCCCGATGTGAGCCAGACCGTCATCATCACCCGCGCCCCCGGCCGCACGCCGGTGCCGGAACGGGAGTCCATCCGCTCACTGGCGGCCCATCAGGCCACCATGGTGCTGTTTCTCAGCACCTCACTGACGGAACTGCTGCAAGATGAGCTGCTGGCGGGAGGCTATACCGCTGACACCCCGGCGGCGGTGGTCTACAAGGCCACTTGGCCGGAGGAGCATATCTTCCGCTGCACTGTGGGGACGCTCCACGAGACAGTGACAGGCAACGGTCTGACCAAGACATCGTTGATCGTGGTGGGCAACTGCCTGGGCGACAACTATCTCCGGTCGCTGCTGTACCACCCCGATTTTACAACGGAGTTCCGCAAGGGGGCCCAATGAGAGCCGCCCTGTTTGCCTACAGCCGGGGCGGCTGTGCCACGGCGCGGCGGGTACTGGAGGCGCTGCCGGAGGAGGTATGGATGTGCTATACCATGCCGCGTTTTGAAGAGCCGGGCTTTCTGCCGCTGGACAAGGCGATATATGATGTGTGCTTTTCCTCCATGGACGCACTGATCTTTGTGGGGGCCTGCGGCATCGCCGTGCGGGAGATCGCCCCCTATGTCAAAAGCAAAAAAACCGACCCGGCGGTGGTGTGCATCGACGAGGCGGGGCAGTTTGTGATCCCCCTGCTCTCCGGCCACATCGGCGGCGCCAACGCGCTGGCGGAAAAGCTGGCGGAGAAGCTGGACGCCACGGCGGTGGTCACCACCGCCACCGACGTCCGGGGAAAATTCGCCGTGGACGCATGGGCCGCCCGGCACGGCTGTGCCATCTCCGACATGGGGCTTGCCAAGGCGGTATCGGCGGCGATACTGGAGGGGGACGTGCCTCTTTGTAGCCAGTTTTACCTGCCTGTCCCCCTGCCGGAGGGTACGTTTGCCGGGGAGACCGGCCCTCTGGGCATTTTCATCGGCTGGCACGTCAGAACACCCTTTGCCCGCACCCTGCGGCTGATTCCCCGCGTGTTGCGGGTAGGCGTAGGCTGCCGGCGGGGCATCTCTGCCGAAGCGGTAGTGCGTGCGGTGCAGACAGTGTTCGCGGAAAATGGCCTGGACACAGCGGCTATCCGCGGCGTCTGTTCCATCGACCTGAAGCAGGACGAGCCGGGTCTGCTGGCCGCCTGTGAGAAAAACAACTGGCCGGTGCATTTTTACACGGCGCAGCAGCTGCGGGATGTGGCGGGTGACTTCACTCCCTCCGACTTCGTCCGTTCCGTTACCGGCGTAGACAATGTCTGTGAACGGGCGGCGCTGCTGGATGCCGAAAGGCTGATCGTACAAAAAACAGCGCGGGACGGAGTGACCGTCGCCGTCGCGGCGGAGCATTGGGAGGTGCGCTTTGGGTAAGGTAATTGTAGTGGGTATCGGCCCTGGCGGCTATGAGGATATGACCATCCGGGCAGACGAGGCCCTGCAGGCGTGCGACGCCATTGTGGGGTACCCCGTCTATGTGGATCTGGTGCGGGATCGCTATCCCGGCAAGGAACTTCACTCCACGCCCATGACACGGGAGACAGAGCGCTGCCAGCTGGTGCTGGAGCTGGCGCGCAGCGGCAAGACCGCCGCCATGGTTTGCTCCGGTGACAGCGGCATCTACGGCATGGCGGCGCTGGTCTATGAGCTGAGGGGCGAGGCGCAGGAGCCTGAGATTCAGGTGGTGCCGGGATTGACGGCGGCGTGCAGCGGCGGGGCGGTGCTAGGTGCGCCGCTGACCCATGATTTCGCGGTCATCAGCCTCAGCGACCGTCTGACACCGTGGGAGATCATCGAAAAGCGCTTGGACTGCGCGGCGGCGGCGGATCTGACCATCGTCCTGTATAACCCGGCCAGCCACGGCAGACCGGATCATGTAAAGCGCGCCTGCGATATTTTGCTGCGCCGTCTGCCGGAGGACAGACTCTGCGGCATCGTCCGCAACATCGGCCGCGACGGGCAGAGCCGCCGCATCCTGACGCTGGCAGAGCTGCGGGAGGCGGAGGTGGATATGTTCTGCACCGTGTTTATCGGCAACAGTGCGGCAAAGACGGTGGCGGGACAGCTCATCACCCCCAGAGGATACCGAAATGTGTAATATCTGCGTGTTTGCCGGCACCACCGAAGGGCGGGAGCTGGTGGAATTTCTCGCCGGACAGCCGGTACAGGCCACGGTATGCGTGGCAACGGAGTACGGTGAGACGCTGCTGCCAGAGGCGGAAAACGTCACGGTTCTGGCGGGGCGCATCCCGGTGGCGGACATCATCCGGATGCTGCAAGAGACCCGGTTCGATCTGGTGATCGATGCCACCCACCCCTACGCCGCCTCCATCACCGAGAGCATCTGCACGGCCTGCCGGGAGACGGAAACAGAATATCTGCGCCTGCTGCGGCAGTCCTGTGACCCGAAGGAGGCGCTCGTGTGCGTGGAAAACGCCGCCGAGGCCGCCGCGTTTCTGGCGAATACCGAGGGCAGCATCCTCCTGACCACCGGCAGTAAGGAATTGGCGGCGTATAGCGGTATCCTCGATTTTACCCAGCGGGTGTACGCCCGTGTGCTGCCTATGGATGCCTCACTGGAGGCCTGCCGCACAGCGGGGTTAAAAGCCTCTCATATCATCGCCATGCAGGGGCCTTTCTCCGAGGAGATGGATCTGGCCACACTGCGGTTTGCCAACGCCGCGTGGATGGTGACCAAGGACGGCGGCGAAGCCGGCGGCTTTCCTGCTAAGGTGTCCGCAGCCCGGAAGGCGGGCGCAGGTCTGGTGGTCATTGGTCGCCCGCCCCAGCGGGGGGGGCTTCCCTTTGCGGCGGTGCTGGATGTGCTGTGTAAGCGGTTCGGCTGCACCGTCCGGCCGCAGGTGCGGATCGTCGGCATCGGCCCCGGCAGCCGGGAGGCTATGACCCGCGAGGTCAGTGAAGCCATCGAGACGGCGGACTGTCTCATTGGCGCAAAACGGATGTTGGATGCTGTGGCGCGGCCGGGGCAGCCTACCCATGACGCCATTGCGCCGCAGGATATCGCGGACTTTATCCGCGCCCACCGGGAATACCGCCGCTTTGCGGTGGTCATGTCCGGCGACACCGGCTTTTTCAGCGGCACCAAAAAGCTGCTTCCTCTGCTGGAGGGCTGCGACACAGCGGTGCTGCCAGGTTTGAGCTCGCTGTCCTATCTGTGCGCCCGGCTGCAAACCTCCTACGAGGATGTGCGGGTGGTGAGCCTCCATGGACGGCAGCACAACATCCTGCCGGAGGTGAGGGCAAACGGCCGGCTCTTCGCGCTGGTGGGCGGTGAGCGCGGCATCAACGACCTGTGCCGCACACTGACAGCAGGCGGTCTGGGCGGCGTCACCGTGTCTGTGGGACAGCGGCTGGGCTACCCGGATGAGCGCATTGTGTGCGGCACGGCAGCAGAGCTGGCAGAAGGTGCCTACGCGCCCCTGAGCGTGGCGCTCATCGAAAATCCCCACCCCGACGCGGTGGTCACGCCGGGTCTGCCGGATGACGCCTTCCTCCGCAGCGCGGAGGGAATGCCGGTGGTGCCTATGACGAAAAGCGAGGTGCGGGCGGTGTGCCTTTCCAAGCTGCGGCTGACGGAGCGGAGCGTCTGCTGGGACATCGGCGCCGGTACCGGCTCGGTGTCGGTGGAAATGGCCTTACAGGCAAAGCGGGGGCAGGTCTGTGCCGTGGAGCGGCGGGAGGACGCCGCGGCGCTGCTGGGGCAGAACCGGGAGCGGTTTTCGTTGGAGAACCTACAGGTGGTCTGCGGCAGTGCGCCGGAGGCCTGCGCCGGTTTGCCCGCGCCTACCCACGCATTCATCGGCGGCAGCGCCGGGAATATGCGGGAGATCGTGGCGCTGCTGCTGGCAAGAAACCCACGTGTCCGCATCGTGGCCACGGCCGTTTCACTGGAGTCCGTGGCTGAGCTGACGGAGTGCCTGACGGCGTTTCCCTTTACGGAGACGGAGGTGGTGTCGCTGCAAGCGGCGCGGGACAGAAAAGCCGGAGGCTATCACCTGATGAGCGGGCAGAATCCCATTTATATTTTTACGATGCAGGGCGGAGGAGAAACGGCATGATGTGGTCGCTTGCGGCACTTGTTATCGGCTTTTGCATAGACCTTCTGGTGGGCGACCCCCACAGTTTTCCCCATCCGGTAGTTCTGATTGGAAAATGTATCAGCGTGTTGGAGCGGGTGCTGCGGTGCGTATGCCCCAAAACGCCGTCCGGCGAGCGGGCGGCGGGTGCCATTCTGTGGGGCGCGGTGGTCATCATATCCACCGTCGTCCCGGCTCTGCTGCTGTGGCTGTGCGGTCTGGTCAGCCCGTGGCTGCGTCTGGCGCTGGAGAGTGTGATGTGCTGGCAGATCTTGGCGGTCAAGTCCCTGCGGGACGAGACCATGAAGGTCTATGACGCGCTGGAGAGCGGCGATCTGGCCACCTCCCGCCGCGCCGTCTCCATGATCGTAGGGCGAGACACCGACCGGCTGGACGACGCCGCCGTGACCCGCGCCGCCGTGGAGACGGTGGCGGAGAACACCTCCGACGGCGTGGTGGCGCCGCTGCTGTTTCTGGCCATCGGCGGCGCGCCGCTGGGCTTTTTCTACAAGGCGGTGAACACCATGGACTCCATGCTGGGGTATGTGGAGCCGCCCTATAAGAACATTGGTCTGGTACCCGCCAAGGCCGACGATGTGGTGAATTACATCCCGGCGCGGCTGTCAGCACTTCTGATGCTGGCGGCGGGCGGCCTGATGGGGCTGGATACGGCGGCAGGCTGGCGGATCTTCCGCCGCGACCGCCGGAAGCACGCCAGTCCCAACTCAGCCCAGACGGAATCCGTCTGCGCGGGGCTGCTGGGCGTGCGTCTGGCGGGGGATGCATGGTACCACGGCGTGCTGCACAAAAAGGAGTATATCGGCGACGCAGCGCGGGAGATCACCCACGAGGACATCCCCCGTGTGTGTCGCCTGATGACCGTCACAGCCATCCTTACCCTGCTTTTGAGCTGCGGGGTCAAGCTGCCCTTTGCGCTGTAAAGGAGACGTAGATGCTGTATCAAATGGAAAATCAACATGGCGGTGACGTGTACGGCGGCGGTATCACACTGGATTTTTCCGCCAACACCAACCCACTTGGCACGCCCCCCGGCGTTTTGGAGGCGGTGTGCCGGGCTCTGCCCCAGCTGCACCGCTACTCCGACCCCTACTGCCGCCGGCTGGTGCAGGCCATCGCAGCCCATGAGCAGGTGCCGGCGTCGTATGTCCTCTGCGGAAACGGCGCGGCGGACCTGATCTACGCTTACTGCGCCGCTCTGCGGCCCCGGACAGCTGTGGAGCCTGCGCCTACCTTTGCCGAGTACGGGCTGGGTCTGGCGCAGGTGGGCTGCCGCGTGACGCCGTATTTTCTGCATCAGGCGGAGAATTTCGATGTGGATGAGGGCTTTCTGCCCTTTTTGGAAGAGAAAAAGCCGGAGGCGGTATTCCTCTGCACCCCCAACAACCCCACCGGACGGCTGCTGCCGCTGCCGTTGCTGGAGTGGATCCTGCAAGGCTGTGCGGCGTGGGGAGCGCGGGTGTTTCTGGATGAGTGCTTCCTGGACCTTACGGAGGACGGTGTCAGCGCCAAAGCCCTTTTGGCGGCGCACCCGGAGCTGCTGATCCTGAAGGCCTTTACCAAGAGCTACGGCATGGCGGGCATCCGGCTGGGGTACTGCCTGTGCGCCGACAGCGCGCTGCTGCACAGCATGGCGAGTGCATCCCAGCCGTGGAACGTATCCTCGCTGGCGCAGAGCGCCGGTGTGGCGGCGCTGACGGAGCAGGATTTCCTGCAAAGAACACGATCCCTCGTCCATACGGAGCGGCGCTGGCTCACGGATAACCTGACGGCGCTGGGCTTCTGGGTGTGTCCGTCCCAAGCCAACTACCTGCTGTTCCGCGGGCCGCGGGGCTTGCGGGAGGGACTTCTGCGGCAGGGCATCGCCATCCGGGGCTGCGAGAATTACAGCGGGCTGGACGACGGGTGGTATCGCATCGCCGTGCGGCCCCATGAGGAAAACGAAGCGTTGATAACGGCCATCCGGCAATTCTGCAAGGAGAAATCGCTATGGCTATGAATATTATGATACAGGGAACCATGTCCAACGCCGGAAAGAGCCTGCTGGCGGCGGGACTCTGCCGCGTTCTGAAGCAGGACGGCTACCGCGTGGCACCGTTCAAGAGCCAGAATATGGCGCTAAACTCCTTCATCACCAGGGACGGCGGTGAGATGGGCCGGGCGCAGGTGGTGCAGGCAGAGGCCGCCGGGATCGAGCCGGATACCCGCATGAATCCCATCCTGCTCAAGCCCACCACCGACGTGGGCAGTCAGGTCATCGTAAACGGCCAAGTGCGGGGCAATATGCAGGCCATGGAGTATTTCCGCCGCAAGCGGGACTACATCCCCGCCGTGCTGGAGGCCTACAACAGTCTGGCCTCAGAGTACGACGTGATCGTTATCGAGGGGGCGGGCAGCCCCGCGGAGATCAATCTCAAGCAGGATGACATTGTGAACATGGGGCTTGCCAAGCTGGTAGACGCGCCGGTGCTGCTGGTAGGCGACATCGACCGGGGCGGCGTATTCGCCCAGCTCTATGGTACAGTGGCGCTGCTGGAGGAGGATGAGCGCCGCCGCATCAAGGGCGTGGTGGTCAACAAGTTCCGGGGCGACCGGGCCATTCTGGAACCGGGGCTGAAGACGCTGGAGGAGCTGTGCGGCATCCCGGTGGCGGGGGTCATCCCCTACACCCATGTGGACATCGACGATGAAGACAGCCTGACCGAGCGGTTCGGCCGCTCCACGGAGCGGAAGCTTTTGGATATCGCGGTGATCCGTGTGCCGCGTATCTCCAATTTCACGGATTTCAGTCCCTTTGAACATTACGAGAACGTGTCGCTGCGCTATGTGGATCAGGTGAGCGACCTGCATCGGCCGGACATGATCCTGCTGCCGGGTACCAAGAGTACCATCGCCGACCTGCGGTGGCTGCGGCAGTCCGGTCTGGAGGCAGCCATCCTGAAAGCGGCAGACGCCGGTACGCTGATCTTCGGCGTCTGCGGCGGCTATCAGATGTTGGGACGCACCGTATCCGACCCGGAGCAGGTGGAGGCCGCCGGGGTCACGGAGATCAGCGGCATGGGGCTGCTGGACATGGACACCGAATTCCGCGGCGAGAAGGTGCAGGCCCAGACGAAGGGCATCATCAGCGGCGTGGAGGGGATGCTCTCCCCCCTGAACGGTCTGGCCTACGAGGGCTACGAGATTCACATGGGGCGCAGCCGGCAGGAGATGCCCGCCCTCAGCGGCGGCGGAAACGTGTACGGCAGCTACGTCCACGGTATCTTTGACGCGCCGGGCATCGCCGATACGATCCTGCGGACGCTGTGCGCCAGAAAAGGCGTGTCCTTTGACGCGCTGGCGACCTTCGACACCCGCGGTTACAAGGAGCGGCAGTATGACCTGCTGGCAGACGTGGTGCGCGGCGGACTGGATATGTCCTTCGTCTACCGTGTGCTGCGCCGGGAAGTATAACGAAACAAACTCCACGGTCTACCACCGGAAACGCTGCACTGCGTGCTGCGCCTGTTGGGGGTAACACAGATCTGCCGGTACATCTGCGGGGCTATGTAGAGGCACTGGGGGCCGGAATCCCCGCCCGGCCCGACGACCTGCTGCTGCGCGCTCCAAAACGGTGTGGACGTGAAAACGGTGTCCTCGATGCTGGGCCACTACTCCGCGGGTTTCACACTGGACACCTACGCCCACGTCACCACCGACGCCCAGCTCAAGGCCGCCCAGACGATGGGCAATATCCTCTCCCGTGCTGTCTGATGCTTTCCACTATCCGCTCCCGTTGGGGTCAGCGTTTGGGTCAGAAAAAAGCAGCATCCGAAATTAGTAACTTATGCAAACAAAAAGACCCGAAACCGTAAGGTTTCGGGTCTTTTTGGCACGCCGTGAGGGATTCGAACCCCCGGCCTTCTGGTCCGTAGGTTGTCTCAAGCACAAATCGGAGCCGTTTCGGCTCCGATTTGTGCTTTTTACCGCCGCTCGCTCGGCGGATTTTCCATTGTTTCCGTCCAGCCCTGCCCGCTCCAATCCTATTCTAGGTCAAAACTGGGTCAAAGACAGATGTATGGCAGGAGAATTCGAACAGTCAGTTCGCATTCATGCCGAGAGGCTCATAGGTCAGCAGCTTTTTCTTCCAGAGGGTCTCTGCATCAATGATTTGATTGTCTGGAAGTGCCTTGGACAAAACCTGCAACACTGAAAACTGCAAATCGTGGCAACTATGATTTACAGACTTCAAGTGGCTGATCATTCCCTTGTTGTTTCCGTGACCGCCCGTAGCGACGTAGACAGACCAACGCCCCAGCAGGCCGTCATAGCCATAGGTCGAGCCGACATATCTGTCTCCCGTCTTAGTGTCCACAATCAGATAGACCGCGTTGACCGCAGCCATGGCTGCCTGCCACAGCTCATAGTCCGTATCGTTTTCGACAACTTCTTTTAGTTCATCGAAGGATAGAATAAGATTTTCAAATCCCACAAAAGGCTTCTGGTTCTTTGACTCAATTGCCACGATGGGCTTTCCGGTGGTAGCTTTTTGATGCCACATCCGAGCTGACCCGCCCCAGTCAATCACCAGCTTTCCTTCGTACTCTTTCAGCAAATCCACATATTGCAAATCAAAAAACGCCATTTCACCACAGTATTCCATGGCTTCACAGTCAGGTAATCCGGCAGGGCATACATCCGGTGTATCAGGCACAGAACCATTGACACGATAACAAGAGTGCAGTCTCGCGTATGTACCGCCATCGCTGATGAATGTGATCCAGTAGGAATATCCTTTGCTGAACCCGTCTTTTTGGTGCTGTGTATATTCATGCGCCATACCGGCTTTATAACATTCTCTGAAACGTTCGTCAGATAATGCATGCCGGATCAGCTTTACCCGCTTCGGGTCAAGCCCCACATTTTTAAGCACATCGGAAAAGTTCAAAATCGCCATGGAAGCCCCTCCTTATTTTGTTCTCCATTTCAAATTCTACCACAGTTTTTTTCGTTGTAAAGCACGCTTTCCCACCGGCGCAAAATCTCCGCCAGCTCCGGCGGCAGACGTTTGCGACACTCCTGCCGCAGTTCCTCCGGCACGCCGTAGAATGCCTCAGCGATGCTGCCGGTGATGGCGGCGAGGGTGTCGCTGTCGCCGCCGAGGGATACCGCCGTGCGGAGAGCGTCTTCAAAATCGCAGCTCTCCAAAAACGCGGTGATTGCCTGCGGTACGGTTTCCTGACAGCTCTCCACATGGTGATAAGTGGGACGAATTTCATCGCAGCAGCGGCTGAGGTCGTAGCCAAACTCGCGCTCCACATACGCTTTGATCTCCGCTTTGTCGTGACCCGTGCGGGCGAGAAAGATGGCCGAGGCGGTGGCCTGTGCGCCCTTGATGCCCTCCGGGTGGTCGTGGGTCACCTCGGCGGTGAGCCGCGCCAGATGTAGCGTTTCCGCCATATTTTTCGCCAGCCATGCGGCAGATGACACCCGCATAGCGCTGCCATTGCCGTAGCTCCGGTAGGGCTGCGGGGCATCCTCATAGAGCCAGCCGCCAAAATGGGTGCCATAGCCCCGGTCAGGATAGGTGCGCCCCAGCCGCTGCATCTCACGCACCAGTGTCGCTTTGATGGCGGCATCGTCTTGCCCATGGCTGCTGAGCAGCGCCTTCGCCACAGCCAGCGTCATCACCGTGTCGTCGGTGAAGTCGGAACGGCGGCTGAACAGCGGAAAATCCTTCGCCTTATAGTTGTTGCAGTCGAACTCGTAGGGGCTGCCCACGATGTCGCCCAAAATCGCGCCGTACATATCCTTACCTCCCCCTTTTCTGTACGTCCTCGTCGATGCGGCGCTTCCAGTCGGCGCTAAGCGGCCGGGCGGCGCGGACACTGCACACCGCCTCGCTGATGACCTCGTAATTGAGCGCTGTGCCCGCCTCGTCGCACTTGTAGTTCACCGATCGGTCCGCACCGATACCGAAACGTGCCGCCTCCTTGGCCGCGTCGATGTTTGCGCCGAGGAACAAAAACTCCCAGCCGTATCTCTCCTTCTGTCGTTTAATCATACGGCGCACTCGCTCGTAATCGTAGCGGCGGCTGGCATTTTCGTAGCCGTCGGTGGTGATGATGAACATCGTCTTCTCCGGCACGTCCTCACGACGGGCGTATTTGTGGATGTTGCCGATGTGGTGGATGGCGCCGCCCACGGCATCCAGCAACGCCGTGCAGCCCCGGGTGAAATACTCCTTCTCCGTCATGAGCGGCACCTTGGAAAGGGGCAGGCGGTCGTGGATGACTGTGCTGTCGTTGGCGAAAAGCACCGTGGAGACCAGCGCCTCCCCGGCCTCCTTCTTTTGCTTTTCGATCATGGAGTTGAAGCCGCCGATGGTGTCCGATTCCAGCCCCGACATGGAGCCGCTGCGATCCAAAATAAAAACCAATTCCGTCATAAAAAAGCCCTCCTTCGTTTGATTACGCTCACATGGTAGCGCATTCGAAGGAGGGTTTGGTCGCCTGTGGGGCGACATTTATTGGGTTTTCAGGCAACTCTCCCACTCAACTTCCTTGAAGCCGACCAGCACGAAGTCATTGCCCACCAGCAGCGGGCGCTTGACCAGCATCCCGTCTGCTGCAAGGAGCTTCAGCATCTCGTCCTCGCTCATGGTGGGGAGCTTCTCCTTCAGCACCATGGATTTATAGAGGAGGCCACTGGTGTTGAAGAATTTCTTGAGCGGCAGCCCGCTGCGCCGATGCCATGCAGACAGCTCCTCATAAGTAGGATTTTCCATTTTGATGTCTTGGAATGTATAGGAAATGCCGTTCTCGTCCAGCCACTTCTGCGCCTTTTGGCAGGTGGTGCATTTGGGGTAGCAGATAAAAGTCATGGTGTTACACTCCTCGTTATAAAAGTATACTTTTTGCCCACTCCGTGCAGGCATCCGATTCCATCAGTCCAAGTTCCTGCCAAATGCCCGCGTAGTATAATCCCTTTATTGGATCCTTTGCGCCGTTCTTTCTCTTTCCGTATATGTGCTGCGTATCGTACACTTCATTCATCGCCCAAGTTGCTTTTGTTGCGCCCTCCAGCGTCAGCACACGCTTTTTGTCAAAGGGCAGCAATCCCGCTCCGGGCTTGGTGATATCCAGAGAAAGCCTCTCAGATGCCTTGAATATAACATTCGCTGTGCCGCTTGTCCGCTCATCGGTTGAATGGGGGTGCCACCACGCTTCTTTTTGCTTTTCGGGCGCAGAAAGGATTTCCCCCACCTGTAGGTAGCCCCAAATCACCTGAATATCTTTTTCACGGTAAAAATCACCGCACTCCCGCGAATACTTGTATTCCCCGTTTTTGCACTCAACAAAGTGGAAATTTCCAAAAAACAGGAAAATATCTCCAGGCGCAACGCCCAGATTCTTTAGGTATGAAGCCGCGGCATCCCGCTGACCGAACGCTGGAAACCAGCCGTCAATCTTCTTTGCACGCCGACTCAAATCCAAATCCGGGTCGACATGGCAGTGGTTCCCACCCTTATACCTCAAATCATGTAAAATCTTGGAGTATGGAATCCCATTGTAGTAAAGAGAATCATATGTATCCTCATCATCGCTGGGAATGGGAAACGAAACCATTGTACCATCTTCAAAAATGGGACTGACGATGCCGCCATTCGCAGAGTCAAAACCTTTTCGGCTGAGTATAATTTTCATTTATCTTCCTCAAGCCCCTAACAAACTCTGATCAAAGGCGAACAGCGCCTCGTTGATCTTGAAAATGTCGTAGTCCCGCTGCATGATGAAATACTCGATGATGACGTCGAACTTGCTGCTGGCGCTGAGGGCGTAGCCCGCGCGGGCAATAAGATCGCGCATCTCCGGCAGGCTCAGCTCCAGCGCGATGGCGAAGGCCACCGCCGTGGGCTTGGAGGGCTTGTAGTCCGGGTTGTTGCGGATTTTCGAGAACAGCTTGCGGTCTACGTTGGCCTTTTTGTAGACCTCAGCGTCCTTTTTTCCGCTGCGGTCGATGAGCTTTAGTAACGTCTCCGAAAATCCGGCGTCCAGATGCGCAAGCGCCTCGTCCAGCCCGGCGGTCGCCATGGGCGCGTCCTCGTAGGCGGTCAGCATCCGGCTTTCGACGATGCCCATCCGGCGCATCCGCTCCCGGCGGGAGTCGGTGTGGGCATCCACATAGTGGTCGTCGATGTATGCGGCGATATCCGCGAACAGTTTGTTGCCGATCTGGTACGCCGCGCGGTCGAAAATGACGATGTACACCGTCATGTCGTTTTCCGCCAAAAATTCGCTGATGGTGTCCACCGCCACCCGGAGCGCCTGATCCTTGGGATAGCCAAAAACGCCGGAGGAGATCAGCGGAAATGCCACCGTCTCGCAGCCATGCTCCTTCGCCAGCGCAAGGCTCGCCCGGTAGCAGGAGGCGAGCTGTTCCCGCTCGCCGTACTTACCGCCGTTCCACACAGGGCCGACGGTGTGGATGATGTAGCGGCACGGCAGGCGGTACGCGCCCGTGATTTTGGCCTCGCCGGTCCGGCAGCCGCCCAGCGTCCGGCACTCTTGGAGCAGCTCCGGCCC
>OBJF01000659.1_pt1 | contig 36645 bp, 37 predicted proteins | sample 1519091 | NCBI WGS metagenome assembly OBJF01 (sample SAMEA2452124, study PRJEB22498) | human gut metagenome | biome: human feces; feature: human gut; material: feces | place: Australia | collected 2012
GGCTTCAGTTTTCAACATTCTCCGTTCGCAGAAGCTGGCTTTGAAGTATCATACGGACTCGCTCCTTGAGGTGGAGTCGGGTTCGAATGACCCGATGAGTTATATGCTGACGATGGCGGCGATTGCGCTTTTGAGCGGGGCAGCGTTTTCTTTCCCTCTGCTCCTGGCCAAGCAGCTTCTGATCGGAGCTTTTTTCGGGCTCGCAATCGGCTGGCTTGCGCTGAAGCTTTTGCATTCGCGGCTGCTTCCTTCACAGCAGAGTCACACGGTTTTCCTGTTTTCGATCATGGTGCTGGCGTATGCGATTCCGGCAGAGTTTGATGGAAATGGATATCTGAGTGTCTACCTCTGCGGGATTTATATCGGAAATTCGAAGCTTCCGCAGAAGAAGTACCTGGTCCATTTCTTCGATGTCCTGACGAATGTGGCGCAGGTGATGATTTTCTTCCTTCTGGGACTTCTGGTGACGCCGGTGGATCTGCCGTCTGTGATTGTGCCGGCTCTGGTGCTGACAACGTTCCTGACGCTTGTGGCAAGACCTCTGGTAAGCGCGGCGATCCTGGCGCCTTTCGGGGCCAAGCGGGAGCAGATTGCCCTGGTTTCCTGGGCGGGCCTCCGCGGGGCGGCCTCGATTGTATTTGCCATAGGCGCTGTGCTGGCCGAGGTGGACATTACGTACAATCTTTATAACCTTGTGTTCTGCATGGTACTTCTCTCGATTTCCATTCAGGGAACGCTTCTTCCGTTCGCGGCCAAGAAGCTTTCGATGATCGATCCTACGGCGGATATCCGCACGACGTTTAATGATTACCAGGATGACAGCGATATCAGCTTCGTCCGGCTGCGCCTAAAGGAAGGGAGCAGCTGGTGCGGCAAGTCGCTGGCAGAGCTTCAGCTTCCGAGGGATCTTCTCGTGGCGATGATTATGAGAAATGGCGAAGTCCTTGTGCCTGACGGGAGTACGGTTCTGAAGGAAAATGACCTTCTGGTCTTTGCGGCTCACAGTTTCGAGGATGAAGAGCATCACGCTCTGGAAGAAGTCGTCGTCGACCGCGCAAGCGAAGCGGCCAATCGTCCGCTTGCCGCCATCCCCTCCTCCAGCGCCCGCCGCGTCCTCCTGATCAAGAGAGGCATAGACACCATCATTCCTTCCGGCAGCACCGTGATCAAACACGGCGATATACTCGTCTTAGCGCCGGAACTCGAGAGAAAATGAGGAAGGCGGGTTCTTGCACTAAAAAAGCAGTCCTTTTGCGGGGCTGCTTTTTCATTTCCTTTTTATATTTCCACGATGTTGACTTCGGTTCCGTGATCTTTGAGGATGCGAATGAGGTCTTCTGTGTCCAGCCAGATGGTGGCTGTGTTATCATTGGGATGAACACCTATCTTATGGCTCAAAAATGTCTCATCGAGGTAGAAGTGAACCGCGTTTTCTTCGTCATTCAGAAGGCCGAGCGGAGTGACAGAGCCCGGGGTGAGCTTGAGGTACTTCAAGAGATCATCGGGACTGGCAAAGGAGAGGGCCCTCAGGCCCTGCGCCTTGCGGAATTCTTTGAGGTTCACCTGCTTTTCACCCTTGACGGTGATGAGGTAGTAATTCCTTTTCTTGTCATCCCTGACGAAAAGGTTCTTGGCGTCCCATTCCGGATAAGGAAGCTTGACCTCTGCCAGTTCTTCCATGTTGAATACAGCCTTATGCTCGGTGGTCTCAAAAGTGATTCCGTGGTCTTTGAGGTACTGGCAGGTTTCTTCCTTGTTCATAGATTTCTCCTTCCAAATGGTCCAATTCAGCCTTCATAAGAGGCAAGCTCGATAAGATTGCCGTCGGGGTCTCTCAGGTAGATGCTTTTCATTTCACCCAGCGCCCCATGGCGTGTGACAGGGCCTTCTTCGATGGCGCCGCCTTTTTCCTTGATTTCCTTTTCGGCATCTTTGATGCTGCCTTCAATGGCAAGACAGAGATCGAGACTGCCGTATTCGGGATTCCCGGCAGCAGGAAGAAATTCGGCTTTTCTTGTATGGATGTTGAATTTCTGATTCCCGAAGAAGAGTGCGTATCTCCCGTTCTTCTCCTCGGCCCTCATGCCAAGGATATCGACATAGAAATGAAGGCATGCCTCAAGATTTTCCGTAGTGATCACGATGTGGTCGATGGTCTTGTATTTCATGGCTGCCTCCTATCCATGAACGACGAGGGTCAGCATCGTAAGGTCGTCTTCTCCAGTATTAATGATGGTATGGGAGGATCCTTTAGGGCAGATGTGGCAGCAGCCGGCGGTGAGGATTTCTTCTTTCCCGTCGCAGATAGCCTTGCCGGTGCCGGAAAGGATGTAATTGATGTCGTCTCCGGATTCCTGCTTGTGGAGTCCGATCGATGCGCCCGGATGGAGTTTCGTCGGGATGATGCGGTATTTGCTGTCATTGAACATCCGGACAGTCATTGTTCCTTCCCCGCCATTCATTCCGGAGAAGACAGCTTCTTTTATTTCATTGAAATTGATCAGCATGGCTGGCTCCTTTTTATTTTACTCCCTCGTCAGCAGGGAAACGGTTTCGATGTGGTTCCAAGAGCTCATCTGGATGTTTTGAATATATTTTCAGTGTGTTTTTGACACCTATTCGTCCTTGGAAACAAGTCCACGGCATATTGTGCTTTTGTCCGTTCTTGGGAATATGTCCAATTTTATCCTTGAGATGGTGACTTGGATGTTCTTTCGAGAACGGAGTGAAACGATGGCATCAGATTAATGTCTTGAGTGTAAATTTAGATATTTCCGTTCTTGGGTATTGGTCAAGAATAGTTCTTATGGATTCTATCCGTGCATGAAAATACATCCATGGCAATTTGGGACTTTTACCTGTTCTGGTAAACAAGTCTATATAGGAAATTTACATACAATGAGAATAACGCCTTATGAACTAATCCTTAAATATCCGTGAATGTCCGATTTTGACGATGTTCGTAATCTTTTTGATTTTCAACATTATTAAGTTGCAGAATCGAACCTTGCCCGTTCATCGGCCACATATTGCTCAGCATCTATGATGTAATTTTCCGGGACAATATTAAAACGCCGAACGTCGAGTGAATACAGATAGTCATTTTCTATGTGATATGTTTCGTCTACATACTTCCGTAATACGTCATTATATTTGCGAAGACGTTCACGTGCCTCGCTATCCCGCTCAGTATAAGCTCGAAGAATGAGCATTTTGATGTAAGCTGAGGTTTCGGTTGCATAACGCTCAATCAGACATTGAGGCGTACACTGATCTAGAACGGTGGTGTAATCAAAATCGTTAATAAATCCCCTAATGAATTCTACCCCTTTTGTAACTTGCTCATCTGTTAGTTTACCATTACCATCTTTGTCAAGCGTAGGCTCGCTGCGGCCATGAGTAAGGCTTGAAAGTATATTGTAAGCATCTGATTCTGCCTGTGGATCTTTGTACTGATGTTCGATAAATTTCCGCAAACATCCTATGCGTGCTGCTATGTCAATGGTGGCATCAGAAGCCAATTCCTTCAGCAGGACAACAGCTGACATTAAATCTTCATCCTTACAAATAGGAGTACATTTTAAACCCCCATTTTTATTCTCGAAATAGTTGGCACAAACGGAGGTTGGTTTTTGTCGACCAGAGTTTGTTTGGATATAATCTATGACTGGTTCAAAGTCGTGCGTTAGCATCAAAACAGTTCTTTCATACAGGCTGTTTCCCTTTTCGCCGGTCTTAAACAGTCGATTAATGATGGCATATTTTTTATTGCTATCGAATGAAGATATGGGGTCATCAAGGATCACCAGCTTTGGATCACTATGTATAGCATCAAACATAAACAGTATCAGAGCAAAGGAGTGCTTTTCGCCCCAACTTAAATGCTTTCCGGGTGATTGTATATCGCCGGAATTTCCATCGGGTAATATGAACTTGAGTAGCGCTCGTGCATTGTTTTCACCGACCATTTCAACATCGAACATATACTTGAATCCTGCGAGGTTCAGGAAATCGTTAATATCCTGTTTTCTATCCTTGATTTTATCTTGAATATACTTGTTGTATTTTCCAATTTCTCCTTTTAAGATACCGACTTTACCCAACAGACTATCAATCTCGGTGTTAACGGTGTCCATTTCTGATTTTGTCAAATCTGAAACAAAATATGTATCAATCGCCCGGAAGTCCACTTTCATATCCGTAAGCTTAGATTCCAAGTCAGCAATGTTATTCCTGTCTACAGATAAACCATTAAAGGAAACAATAGCAGTCAAACGATCATGCAAATAATTTGCTTCTGCGCGTAATTTTGTCAATTGCGTTTCGAGAACTTTTAGGTCTTCCTTAACACCAAATAAGGATACCAGTTCTGACACTTTATCTTTACTTAGATATGGTTTCAATCCTTCGAGTGCTTTAATAATAGCGGCAGCTGTTTCAACGCTGGCTTTGTCAAAGCTGTCTGCAAATACTTTGTTAATAGTTCCTGTTTTTTCTGTATCCCCAGTTGAACAATATGGACAGCGTCCTTTTTGCCCAAACAGCTCATATCCCTGTAATCTCCATGCTGCCCACTTGGAAACGGTATCTTCTTCAAAAAACGGTTTCAATTCACTCAATTCTTCTGGCGGCTTGAAATAGGTTCCTTTACCTTCAAGAATGCCCTTTGCTCCACCGCGCTTGGCTATCTTGTTTTTAGTCGTAAATTTAATAGTGTCTATCAACACACCAATTTGCGCTTGCAAGTCGATGATTTCTTGCCGTCCTGTAATCGTAGCCTTAATCTTTGCCAATGCGTCATCGATATTTTTCTTTGCCTCATCATACTCATTAGAGCGAATAAGGACCTCAAAAGCATCTTTTATAAGCGAATCCGGCTGATAGACATACTGGCTAACATAGTTATCATCAAAGATCGCAACTCTTCCGGTTTCCACTCCTTCTATGATCGGTGGAGCAGTCTCACTCACGCTTCCGTAGGGAGCAAGTTCGGTCAGCGGTTTACTCTGTGAGGCAAGATAGATAGCCCGTGCAATCGTTGACTTTCCTGTTCCATTACGACCAAACAATATGTTCAGTTTATCGGCGCAAATGTCTATTTCACCACTTGTGATGTTATTACAGTTTCGTATTTTTATTGTATTGGACATATCTTACCTCCCAATATACTATTCTTTTTGGCTCTCCATGAATTTTACTATTTCTTTCAATTTTGTTCCAGAAAACTTTGCATATTCTTCCATATTAGTCATAATCGTACCCGCATTGGTGTATTCTCCCGCACTAACAGCAACAACTGTTTTTGCCTTAACTGTTTTGTATGAAAGTTTTCCATCTTTGACTTCAGTTACTTGAGTCATAACATCATGCTTTGTACTGACTGTATTTGTTATTTCTCCAGCCGAAGTTCCATGTGCTGCTGCGGTTCGATACTTCTGTGCATCCATATATAGTTGATCGGACTGAATTTTATCGAAAACATCCAATAATGCCAGATTATCTATCTTAAGTTTCTTGAACACATTGTTTCTAAAACGCAAATCCTGTACAAATGCGTATCCGTAATATTCATTGATAATTTCAATCACAGAATCCCATACTGCAGAAATCTTCAAGTAATAAGTATCAGAGAAGTAATTGAACCAGTATTTCCGCATCCAGTGTTCCTCATTAAATTTTGGAAAATACTCTATTGACTGTCCCTTGCTGCCTGGAGAGATAAACCACGGATCATCTGGTATCCCTTCATCGTAGTAATGTCGGCAAAAAGCATAAGTCACATTCAATGAACCAACCTTGTTATTGTGCTCTTGAATAATCTCATGTAAACATGGATGTGCTATGCTCTGCAAAATATTGCTTGTCTCTCCAAGCGTTCCTCCTGCCAAGCGAAAATCATCAAATATATCTGTCCCGAGGTACTTGTTCCATTCATCTTGGGTAGGAACCTCAAATGAATTATCTATCCTAAGCTCCATCAAATAAATTCTCCTTTATTCCACTCCCAATGTCTTAAACACTGCATCCTCTGCGCTCTGATAGAAGATCAGATTAAAGCATCCAACAAGTTCCGGTGGTACGGTTCCGATGTCTGCCCATCGTTTCAACATTGATCAAGTCCTTTAAGCCGCTCAAGCCACTTTATAATGCTTCCATCTTTGCAGAATTCAAGAAGTGCTCCATCGCAGAAACGCTTAGCTCGAACGGCTCCCATCAGTAGAACCATAACGACTTTTCCATCAAACTTGCTGACGTCAACATTCTTCATGGATTCAAAGCACCATTCTATTTCATTCTTTTTGAGAATCTCTCCGTATCAGTTCAGCCCGAAATCAGGATGATCCTGCTCAAAATGATAAATTTCTTCTTCAAGCTTACGTACCACTTCTCCATAATCCACAAAAGGAAACTGGATTGGATGCTCCGGAGTTCCATCATTTTCTCTGTCAATGATTCACTCTCCATAATTGCCGCTTTGCAACGCAGGTAGGAGAGCTTTTAACTGTACATACATTGTAGGACATCCTCTCACTCAATTTTCCTTAAAAGCTCTTTTGGTGACAATTTCCAAAGACTTCTCTCTTGCCGAAGCAAATCCACGGTTCCATGGTCAATAATATAATCTTGAGCCTCCTGCTGTGAAAGTGCTTCCTCGCTCATGAGATAGGATTCGAGCTCACTGCATGGATGATTGATTGTTTTTTCAATACGAAGTTGTTCCTGAGCTTCGTTTTCTCTCAATCCATAATACTTCTGCAAAAGACGTATTATCTCTGGATCCTTAATCTTTGCTTCATACAAAGCAGCTGTTAAAATAGATATTCCAGCCTCACGCTCTTGCTGCACCGTTTCATCATCATGACGAAGTACAGCTTTCCTTGTGGTATCGAGTAAAAAGTATCCTGCTCCGGCAAGATAATCTCCAAATGATTTAGCCATTACATCCACCGCTTTTATTCGTCAGCCTGTTTTATATACGACTGTTCTATCAAATTCATCACGTCATCGATCTCCGAAGTATGCTCAAAGAACACTTCGACATCTCCATTACCCCATCTTCCAAGACCGGTAATATCACGACAGATGCCCTTTGGATCGTGTATCTCTGAAAACTTCATATTCAGTGAGATACGCAAGCGTTGTTTCTGTACAACAATATCCACAAAATTGGTATCAAGCTTATACGCTATATAGAGCTTTTTATATTCTCGTTTTACATCCGGAGACAGGTTACAGATGCGCCTATCCAACATATCAAAGAGCGTCTTTGTAAATGCATTGATGTCATAAGAATCAATTGTGTACTTCTGGGCAGGCTTTTCTTCAACCTGATATGGTGCGAGCTCACTATCACTAATCTCAGGATATTTCCATATCTGCTCAGCCTTTCCGGCGAGAATCTTCGCACGCTCTTTTATGTGTTCCTCGTTCCATTCGGTAAGTTTCACAAGATAAGCATTCAATCGAAGAGCGCTTTCCTTGAAGCCTCCCTCCATATCCATCTTAACCATGAATGGATTGTCGCTCATCTCAGAGTTGTAAGCCGTCAGAGTAAGATTACCGATTGTGTGCAGATAGGTTTTCTGAACCTCTTTCCAATTGGCACCGAGCATAGTCTTCCACTCATCACGTGGATTGCTGTTTTGCGGCATAATATGCTCAATTGTATAATTCTCAATAATGATCGGAGCCTTATTGCCATGATTCTCCAGATGGCTAAGAATAAAGTTCCTTGATCTCATATTATAAATATCTCGCGTCATAAAGACCTTGCCAAACTTATCATCGTCCGGAAATTCCTTGTAATCATCACGAAGTGCAAAGAAGGCCTTAATGGAATTCATATAATCATCAGCCTTAATCTCGTTGCGTAGTGTGGCAAAAGTCTTGTTCAGAGAGTTCGTCGGTATATCACAAATGCTTCTGCGAAATACATAGCTGATGCATATCTTGATGATTTCAACCAAATCATCTTCTGAAATAATTTCCTCAGCACAATCATTATGTACTTTGAGCAGGAACGGAAATGCTACTTCCATGCGCAGATCACCGATATCAGAATACAGCGATTTCAATACCGCATTGTCGCTTCTCTGGAATACCATATTCGTGTAATAGGTGGCATACGTTAAAAGGTCGCTGCAAAGTTCACGAATAGTAGCAAACTCGCAATTCAGGTGATATGCCTTGAAAGTCTCATAGACGCGATCTATCTTCGGAATTCTAGTCATCTTCATAGTAAGATAATCACGGAAAAACCTATCCATGACAGAATCCTGCTTCTCATAATCAAAGAGCAATTCCATCGGACGCCACATATGTTCGTAAACATAACGCTGTTCCAAAGGCTCAAGCCCCATCAGCACATAGTTCCTAATCAAATCAGATTCAGAGAGTTCCTTACCGGTGGAGTTAAGGCTCTCAAAAATGGCCTGCGCATCGTCAACGTTTCGATCCAATGTAATATTGACAATCTGCAGCTTTCCGATGGCCTCGTAGACATCCTTTGGCTGCAGTTCCATATCCGCAATTTTACCTGCAAAAAAGTTATAATTTGACAGAATGCGGGATAATCCCGGATCGCTGATAGGTTTCTTCTCAACAAGGCTAATAAGCAAATCACGGTCTGTTTCCGTGAGAAGCAACTTGTACCTCTCGTCCCCATCTTCGTACTCGTTTTTCAAAAGCATATTATCAATACGCCTTGAGTTAATAGTAGTATCCTCTGCGTGAGCTTCTCCATAATTACGAAGTGCAATAAGTAGCAAACTGAGTGTAGTTAAACGCTGCTGTCCATCAATAATCATATATTTCTGAACACCTGTTGGCATTGCCTGCTCTGCAATATTAACGATAGAACCAACAAAATGTCCCACCTTGCCTGTCTTCTGCATATTGACAATGTCATTCCATAGGCGACTGCATTGTTCTATCTCCCAGCTGTAATACCGTTGATACACCGGAATTAGAAATTGTTTATTGCCATTCAAGATAGCGTAGATATTACCTTTTGTAGCATCCATATTATGACTTCTCCTCCTCCTCATCACCATATGGAGCAGAATTCTCCGCTACCATCTGATCTGTATTATCTTTATACTGATTTTTTCTTTCTGAATACGATATTATATCTGTATCCATTTCATTATTATCTGTCCATAACTCACACTGTGTCATAACAGTTTGAACAGCGTCTTCCATACCTTCCGGCGGATATTTATGCTTTCTCAAAAGGCGTTTTATCATCATACGCATTTTAGCTCTTGCTGAGTCCCGCTTCTGCCAATCTATTGTTCGGTTTTTCCGCAATGTTTCCGTCAATTCTTTTGTGATAGCAACAAGTTCGTTGTTCTGATAAAAGTCTTTAATCGCCTGTGGTTTTGTTAATGCGTCATAAAATGCCAATTCATCAGGCGTAAGCCCAAGAGCATCGCCCTCCTTATTTGCTGTTGCAATCTGTTTTGCCATATTTAAAAGTTCTTCTATAACCTGCTCATTTGATAACATGCCATTAAGATAGGAATTTATAACCTTCTGCATCCGCTCGCTGAACTTCTCAGATTTCACAACATTTGTCCTACGGAAAACCTTAACCTGTTCAGCAATCAGTTTTTTCAAAAGCTCAACAGCAAGATTTTTTTCCTTTATATTGGAGATTTCCTCAAGAAACTTCGGATCAAACAGCGAAAACTCTTCCTTCACATCCGAAAAGAGATTGATTACTCCGTCACTCTTTATACTTGATTTCAATAGTTCATTTATTCGATCATTCATCTCCTTCAGGCTGACCTTGTGACCGTCACCCTGATTCATTAGGCGAGTAACAAGAACTCGTACAGATTCAAAGAATGCTGCTTCCACTCGCAGATCACGCTCTACAAGAGAAGAGCAAAGCGACAGTGCCTGCTTCAGAAGCAATGATTCCTTTATGAAGTCAATCTTCTTATCTTCCTTATCAAGCGCCATAATAAAGTTCACGGCGCCGGTAATAGCCTTTGATCTTTCCAGATCGGTTCCAGTTGCGAACTTTGAATAATCGTAACCGTGGAAAATATCACGGCAGACATCCAGCTTCTCGAGGAACTTCGGATAAGCAACCTTAGCAATATCGGTATCACCGTAGTTCTTTTTATCACGAACTGTGTAATCATTCATAGCCTGCTTCAAAGCGGATGCGATACCAACGTAGTCGACAATCAGGCCGCCTTCCTTATCTCGGAAAACACGGTTAACACGTGCAATTGCCTGCATCAAGTTATACCCCTGCATGGGCTTGTACACGTACATTGTGGCAAGGGAAGGCACATCAAATCCAGTCAGCCACATATCAACAACGATAGCAATTTTCATTGGACTATCATTGTCCTTGAATTCCTTAGCAAGCTCGTCTCTGCGGCGTTTATTTCCAATAACTGAACGCCATTCCTCTGGGTCTTTGTTGCTCTCGGTCATAACAACCTTAACCTTCTCAGTCCAGCCCGGACGCAACTCGAGGATGCGCTTATAAATCTTCATGGCAATGGCACGGGAATAGGCAACGATCATCGCCTTACCGGTCAGTAGATCCTCACGGTAATTTTCGTAGTGGTCGATAATGTCACTAACCAGTGAATCAATCGTAGCGTCGTTTCCGAGAACTGCATCTATCTGACCAAGCTCTTTCTTGCTCTTCTCAACAACTTCAGGATCAGCATTATTTGCCATAATGTCGTACTCCTGATCAATAAGATGAAGCGTTGCTTCGTCAAACTTCAGCTTGATGACACGGCTTTCATAATAAACCGGCCTTGTAGCGCCATCTTCAACAGCCTGTGTCATATCATAAATATCAATATAGTCACCGAATACTTCGCGGGTATTTCTGTCCTTGGCCGCAATCGGCGTGCCGGTGAAACCTATGTATGTTGCATTCGGAAGGCTGTCACGAATAACACGGGCAGTTCCCACCTTGATTTCACCGGTCTTGGCATCAACCTTTTCCTTCAGGCCATACTGGCTTCGGTGAGCTTCATCAGCCATAACAACAATATTCCGACGCTCAGAAAGTGGCTCAGCAGATTCTTCAAACTTCTGCATCGTTGTGAATATGATGCCGTTTGCCTGTCTGCCATCAAGCAGGTTCTTCAGATTTTCGCGACTTGAAGCATGAACAGGGTCTTGACGCAGAAAATCCTTACATTTTGCAAACTGGCCGTAGAGCTGATCGTCCAAATCGTTACGGTCTGTGATAACAACGATAGTCGGACTATTTAGTGCCTCCTGAAGAAGATGCGCATAAAAGACCATAGACAGCGATTTCCCGCTGCCCTGTGTATGCCAGAAAACACCGCCTTTACCGTCAGTGGTGGTTGCTTTCTTTGTTGATTCGATTGCCTTTCTAACAGCAAAATACTGATGGTATCCTGCCAATATCTTGAACTGCTTGATTCCTTCATTGGAGAAGCAGATGAAATCCTTAACGATGTCGAGCAGACGTTCCTTCATGAACATCCCCTCAAAAAATGTATCAAACTGAGCGTACTGCGTATTTTCGTAGTCGCCGTCTTTCGTTTTCCATTCCATAAAACGGTCTTCACCGGAAGTAATCGTTCCGGCTTTGCTCGTCAAATGGTCGCTAATTACGCAAATACAGTTATAGATAAACATCGATGGAATTTCCTGCATATAGTTTCTAATCTGTAAGTATCCCTCTGACGCATCTGTTTCTTCACGTGAAGGAGATTTAAGTTCTATTAAAACAACAGGTAAACCATTTAAGAACAAGATAACATCTGGACGTTTATTACTATTTTCAATAAAAGTCCATTGGTTTGCTACTACAAAGGAGTTTTTCTCTGGATTCTTGTAATCAGCAAGATAAACCAGGCCGGAACGTTCTTCACCTTTCACAAAATAACGCACTTCAATTCCGTGCTGCAGATAATCCATGAATAACGCATTCTTCTGTACAAGTTCCGCGTTTTCAAAATTTTTCAGCTTGTATAATGCGTCCGCAATTGCGTCTTCCGGCATTTCTGGATTCAGCCTGTGTAACGCGGACTCAAGTTCTTCTTCATATAAAGGGCTATAGAAGTCACGTTCCAAATCAGGTGCATAAACATGACGATAACCCAGGTTTTCAAAAAGCTCTATAATAGAGTTTTCATAATCCGCTTCGGTATAGAATCCTGGCATGAGTCTCACTCCTTTACTTTATTTCTTATATTATCCTCTTCTCAGAGGTGATTTTCATTGATAATCCGTTTCAAACAAGAATTTAGCAGCTTAACCCTTAAGCTTCTGGTATTATTGTTCTATGCACGAGATGGTTTTCGATAGATTCCATACTTGTTTACAAAGGCACATATACCAGTAGTCCCATTATTTCCACGGATGACTGGATTGTTTATAAGTCTACAATCCAGTATCCACCTCATTGAGAGAAGCATTAAAGGGAATCATCAGTTCCTTTTCATTTATAACGGTACTTCCGAAACATCAAGCTGACCCGACATAAGTTGAGGAAGTAGCTCATCACGCAGAGATGCAAGTTTGCGGTTCTCTATACGATTAGAGATAACAAGCTCGTACAAAGGCGCGAGCAGACTGCCTATGCGATTATAGTCAGATTGCGAAGGAATCAACACTTCTGCTTTTGACAGTTCTTCGCGCTTGATGTGTCCCATCGTTGTGGCCATGTCTGCAGCAATAGCAGCGAACTTTTGCAGATGGTACTTTGTCCATGCGTAATAGAACCATTTATCGTAGGTGGAGGACGTGACTTTAAATAAATGCTGATTCAAACCACATGTCCCTCCGCACCACAGATCAACAAGGAGACTCCCTGACCATGAGAATATTACATCCCCGTCATGAATAATATATTCCGGCTTGATAGAAGGTGAGCATAATTCGCTGCTAAAATCGCAGTAACCTTGGCGCAATTCCTTTATTTTTAGAACAGGCAAACCTTGCTCATTATCCTTTGGACGGTACTTCTGCATAGCGAGTCCATTGAGATAATCGGCAATACCAAGCAGGGAGCTTTCTTTCCAGCCATCCGGAATGCGGTTGAGCATGAGGAACTCTTGGGTAAAAATGCTTTGAGCTTGCTTAAGTAAATTCTTGTTTATCATGTTATTTTGTTCAATTTTTTTATCCAAACAGCCTAATATTGAAGCTATCCGTTTCTGTACTACAATATCAGGAATACTGATTTCAAGATTCTCAATATCCGAAGGCTTGATTGATGGATATGTTGAGACACTTTGTTCAGCAATAGTATGAAGTTTTTCTACAACTATATTTTGTGTTAATAAATAATAAAGAAAATCGGCATCAAAAATACTTTCATTTACATCTATTACAACAAAACCCGTAGAAACAAGAAAGTTATCTGGTTGGTTTCTGATAATACCAAAATGCCTTTGTTTTGGGCGAACAGTCGAGTAAATAATACTATTTTCTTGAACTTTTCTTCTTGCTCGGCTTGGAAGTTTTTCATTTTCAATATCTATATATTGTATTGCATTGATTTTATTATCGGTAATATTGCCTGTATCTAAATAATTCACAAATTTCCACTTCTCTTTTGGCGTGTATGAATTTGCATTTGTGATACAGGCAATACCTAATCTAAATTTTCTCCAACCTTTCATTATTTCACGTCCTATCCAATATATTTCTTATGTGCCAGCTTCACGTTGCTCTGCTTGACCATTGCATACTGCAGGGTCGTATCTATTCGTTTATGCCCAAGCAACTGCTGTAACTGCTCAATTGGCATTCCCTTGTCGATTGCCTTTGTAGCAAGCGTCCGGCGGAACTTATGCGGATGCACTTTATCAATGCTCAGCCGCTTGCCAATTTCTCGGACTCTAGATTCTACACCGCCGATTGTCAATCTCGAATATGGCGATTTCAATGTAACAAACAACGCCTCATACTCATCATTTCGACTATCGAGATATTCTTGTAAGTGTATCTTCGTACGGGCATCAAAGTAGACGATGCGTTCCTTGTTGCCCTTACCGAGGACCTTACACTCCCGCTCATTGAAGTCAATATCCGACTGATTCAACAGCACTAGCTCCCCAACTCGCATTCCTGTGGATGCAAGCATGTCAATTAACGCGAGATCGCGTTTCTCCTCGCAACTATCGCGGATCTTCTCCAAATCTTCATCCGAATAGGTGTCTTTTATACTGCTCGTCACCTTCACCTTGTGGATTCGGCGAATCGGACTTTTGATGAGGTATTCTTCATCTTCAAGCCATGAGAAAAAACTTGAAAGAATTCGACGCACATTATCAATAGTAACCCGACTGAGATTATTCTGTTGTTGATAATTAGTCAAGTACAACCGCAAATCTTCGGTCATAATGTGCATTACTTCCTTTCCAGTATTCATAAGCATTCGATCTATCGTTTTTTGATAGTAACTCAGTGTTCTTTCAGAACATCCCTCGATCCGCTTTGCTTTCAAAAACTTCTGCAGTAGTTCCTGGCTACTAATTTCATTTTTGTCTGGATAGTCCTCCAAGTACTTGCAAAGAACAGTTTCTAATGTATGTTTCAGTTCACTTACTTGAAAATTGTCCAGAAGTGGCAGCATACGCTGCAACACTTCCTTTTGAATAAACTCTTTCATATTGTTAGTTCTCCTTCCATGATTTTTCCAGAGAACGACATTCAACGGCAGTTCCGTTGGTTGGTTACTCCCGCCGTTGGTGGGAGTTATAAACAAGAATTTAGAGCAGCAAGTTTCTGTCCTTTATCAGTCGTGGTTTGAAGATTTCGAAATTACAAATGGTGTCTGTCCTGAAGATTGGAGCTATCAAGAACTTTCATCAATTGCAGATATTGCAAGCGGAAAACGTCCACCTGTAAAGTCAAATGTTTGTAATCAAGAAACGCCTATTTCTATTGTTGGTGCGGCATCAGTTATGGGATTTACTTCTGAAGCAAACCACACAGATAAAATTCTCGTTACCGGTCGAGTTGGGACGCACGGCGTTGTTCAAAGGTTTAATACTCCTTGCTGGACTTCTGATAATACACTTATAATAACAAGTCCTTATTACGAATTTACAAATCAAATTCTGCACAGAATTGATTATTCAACAATGAATCGAGGTTCGACGCAACCACTTATTACACAGGGAGATATGAAAAAGGTAGTTGTGTTAGTTCCTGACGAGAATACACTTGCAAAATTCGAGGAATTTGCAGGTTCATTGATGGTTAAATGGGAAGCAAATAACAAAGAGAATGTCAAACTTGCTTCACTAAGAGATACCCTCTTACCCAAATTGATGTCCGGTGAACTTGATGTCTCTGATATTGAACTTTAAGCCGCTAAATTCTTGTTTATCTCAGTATTCAATTGAATCTTGTCATCTATCGGTTCTAAGTACGACAGCACCTCCTTCTGTTCTTCTATTGATGGAATATCGAATTCCAGCCTGTTCAGTGTCTCCGTTCTCAAACTTGGAATGGTCGTCCCTTCGTTGTAGGCATTCAAATCCATCTGCGACATCAAGTAGAACAGGTATTTCGGTAAAACCAATTCTGTATTCACTATCGTGTAAAACAGTGTGTCCACGGTCCAAAATGGATAATCAACATAGCGGACCTTACCTATTGTGCCTTTTCTTCCTATCAAAACAGAAGGCTTATCATACAGAGCCTCTGTTGCATACCCCATTAATCCGCCGGTTCCATAAATCGGAATCGCGCCTTCCTCGGAAAGTACTTTTTTCTGATTCTTTCCATATTTGATCTGAACGAGCTCACCAAGAGCATATGTCTTATATTTCATATCCAATCGCCCCCAGCTTCTTTCTGATCTCATCCTCGAGCTCATGCGACCTCTTGAACATCTCGGAAAGCTCAGAAGTCAGGCGGTCCATTTTCTCCTCGAACGGCTCGCCGTCGTCCTCCTGCTCCTCGATACCGACATACCGTCCCGGGGTCAGAATATAGTCCTGCTTCGCAATGTCCTGCGTGGTCGCAACAGCACAGAAGCCCTTCACGTCCTCGAGCGTTCCGTTCTGGAAAGCCGAGAAGGTGTCCGCCAGCTTCTGGATGTCCTCGTCGGTGAAGTCGCGGTGCTTGCGATCGACCATGTGGCCCATCTTGCGGGCGTCGATGAAGACCGTCTTGCCTTTCTGCTTTTTGTTCTTAGTGATGAACCAGAGGGTGACCGGGATTGTGACGCTATAGAAGAGCTGCGTCGGCATGGCGACGATACCCTCGATCAGATCATCATTGATGATGTTCTTGCGAATCTCGCCCTCGCCGCTCGACTGCGTGGAAAGAGCGCCGTTCGCCAGCACCAGACCGATCTTTCCGTTCGACGCAAGATGGAAAATCATGTGCTGAATCCACGCATAGTTGGCGTTCCCCGCAGGCGGAAGTCCGTACTTCCAGCGTTTGTCTTCCTTCAGTTCCTCCTGTCCCCACGGATGATAGTTAAATGGAGGATTCGCGAGAATGTAATCCGCCTTCAAGGTCGGATGCAGGTCGTTCGTAAACGTATCCGCATTGTATGGCCCGAGGTCCGCGTCGATTCCACGAATGGCCATGTTCATCTTCGCCATCTTCCAGGTGTCCGGATTCGCCTCCTGACCGTACACGGAGATAACGCCGCGATTATAGCTGTGGCCCTCCGCGAATCGCTCACTCTGCACAAACATTCCACCGCTTCCACAGCAACAATCGTAGACGCGGGAATTCGGCTCCGGCTTCAGGATCGCGACCAGCGTTTTAACGATACTATACGGCGTATAGAATTCACCGCCGCCGACGCCTTCCTTCTCCGCAAACTGTGCGATGCAGTACTCATACGTGCGCCCAAGCAGATCCTCGCTCGCCTGCGTATCCGACATGTCGATGTTGTTCGTGAAGATGTCCACGACATCGCCAAGAACCTTCTTGTCCAGATCCGGCGAAGCGTAGTTCTTCGGAAGCACGCCCTTCAGGCTCTTGTTGTCGTCCTCGATAGCGCGCATCGCCTTATCGATGACTGTTCCGATCTCCGGCGTGTGCGCTGCAGCGGCGATCGTCTCCCAGCGAGCCTCCTTCGGAACGAAGAAGATGTTGTCCATCAGGTAGGCGTCCGGATCATCCTCAAACCCGTCGCCATCCTCGACCAGCTTTTTGTACTGCGCCTCGAACGCCGCCGAAATGTAGCGCAGGAAGATAAGGCCTATGATGACCTTCCTGTATTCTGCCGCCGGGATATGTCCCCACAGGACGCATGCCGCATCCCATATCTGTTTCTCAAAGCCAATATTGGCATTCGTCTTTTCCGCCATTTGTTATTACTCCTCGTTTCCCGTTTTCTTTATTGCTTTCGCTGCCGGCTCTTCATCCTCAACTATCTCCAAAATGTCAGAGACTTCGCAGTTGAGGGCTACGCATATTCGGAGAAGGACGTCGGTGTTCACGTTGCCGCCTTTGGCAAGTTTTGCGATTGAAGTGGCACTGACTCCGCTCATTTCACGTAGCTGTTTCTTTTTAATATTTCTGTCGATCAATAGCTTGAACAATCTGTTATAGCTAAAGCGCATATCGTTGCCTCCGTACTTTCACCCTTCTATATAGCTATGAATGCTTACTACTTCACATCATTTAAGAACCCATACCGTTTACTCGGCTCATCGACTTTCTCGAACGTGGTTACAGTCGCACCGCTGCCTTCATAGTCCAGGTTCGGAATGTGGTCGAGATTTTCAATGATGATGAGCTGTCCCTCGTCCTGATAGTTCATGAAATACCGGTAGAGTCCGGCCCGCATGCTTTCCGGCATGCCTTCATCTACGCCGTCGTCGAAACCGTGGAGCGGTGTATCTATGATGAACGTGTGCGGATCGAACTTCGCATAGTTGGCCAGGTATTTCCTGATCATTAGGATCATCACTGTATTCAGATACGACCGGTAGCCTTTCCCGTGGCTCGTTCCTTTATCCTCGCCGTTGACCATAATGTCGAACTTCGTGAAGTTGAATGTTGCCTCCAACAGATCTGAATAATGGCATTCTTTGAGGATCGTCTGAGCGTATTCCGACATGGTGGGAACGAAATCATCGCTGAAGTATTCTTTCGGATGATATTCGGTCGTCGTATCGTTCTTTTGCTCATTTTCAAGATCATCGAGGTCGTTTCCGAAATCTTCCGCGTAGGAATCGATGAGGCTCATTTCCGTTTCAATCCGCAAGTAGGACTTATAGGAATTCAGGATGTTTATCTGCTGGGACTCTTGTGGCCGCAGCTCTTTCTTGATTCTGGATTCCAGCGCATTACGTTGTTCCTTGAGCTTCCGGAGATCCTCCTGTACTTCCTTCTTCTGGTCATCGACGTCCTTTTCAGTCTCCTGAAGGCCCGCCAGTTCCGTCATTGTCCGCTCCATGGTGATACGAGCTGACTGCAGGTATGACTTCCGCTTCCGCGGATTGACTGGATTGTCGCAGTAAGGGCAGATCAGCGGCTGTTGCACATTCTTGTATGCTTCCTCACCCTCGGCTATAAGGGAGAGCCTCTGAATATCGCCTTTATACTGACTTGCAAGTTTCTGGTATCAATTCAGAAGTACATTGCATTCTGCAATCTGCTGTTCATCATCAAGAATGGCCGCGAGGATTTTCTTGCTGTCCTCCAGCGCCTGATCTATCTTTTTCCGCGTCTCTTCCAGCGCAGCCGTTGCCTCGGCAATCTGTGCTTCTACGTCTACGCCTTCGAAAATGTGCAAATCCTCTTCAAGTTTCTTCTTACGGTCCGCCGCGTTCTGAATCTTCTGATTCACGTAGTCCTTGACTGCCTTGCGGCGAGCCTTTTTTATTTCCTTTTTCTCCTGCGCATCTGTCTCCGTAAATGTCCGGCCAGTGATCAGGTACAGGAGTGCTGACAAGAAAAGCGTGTTTTCCATGTACCGATGGCTCGGCTCCACAATGGAATCGATGTCGTCCACACGGCCTTCGTCCAGATAAAAGACGCGCAGCAGGTTCTTCCATGTGAGACGCTTTGTCTCGAACCGGGCATTTGTCACGATCATGACTTCCGGCTCTATACCGATCAGCCTAAGCCACACATCATTCAATGGTGGATTCTTGGCATTCTTTTTATAGTTAATGTCATACGTTCCGCTATCGATTCCTGAAATCGTGCTTGTAACATCGACCTGGTTTTTCCCTACGGTCCGGCGTAGCGTTATCTCTCCGGGCTTGTCATTCGACGCCACGATCATAGTCACGCCATCATACTTTGCCGAATCCTTGAATGGCTTGCTCATAGAGCCGCCGTAAATAAAGTCGATGCAGTTTGCGACGCAGGTTTTTCCGCTGTCCGAGCGTCCCTGGATGATGTTCAGGCCCGTGCCGAAGGTAACGCTGGCATCGCCTTTTTCGGCGCTATTCGCTATGACTTTTTTGATATAGAATCCCGCCACGGCATTACCTCCTTAATATCTTCGTAGACTGTTTATTGATGATCCCGGACAGCTCAACTTCTGACTTGTTCCTGTAGCGTCTGTGAACCTGCTTTATCACCTTCCGGTACGTGATCGCATATTCAGACTGGAATTGTCTGCTCATGTCAAGGCCGGTACTGGAAAGTGAATATATGATTCCATCCATGCTGTCAGAAGCAGAAACAAGGCCGTCGAGTACCAGGTCCTTGATGGCTTCCTTCATGAGCTTGCGCTTGGCAGTCAGTTCACTGAATGCGAAACCGTTGTCGCCGTTCAGGGATTCAGCCTTGAACCCGAAGTCCGGTGCATACACTGCTATGAAATCATAGTCTGTTATCCGCTCGATAGTAAATCCGCCGCCGACGGAATCCAGAAGAAGCAGAATGTGAAGCGACATCTCAAACGGCGTGTTGAACAGCTTATCAGTCATCAACTGTCACCCACGACTCGATTACGCCGTCATTCACCAGAATGTGGCAAATGCCCTTCTTTTCAAGATTCCCGATCAGGTTTCGCATTTGGCTAAGCACAGAGCCGTCAAGAGAAGTGCTCGTAATCTTCTCCAGTACAGCATTCAGCCTTGCATAGCCATCCGGGTATTCCTTCCAGTAGGTAGTGTTGATACCTTCCCAAGCATCGTCCTTCAGCCTCTGGAATTCATCTTCGCCGTCGTCAAATACATCCCGCACGGAGCGTTCGATGCTGACGGCGCTGTAATACGCCTTCCGCTGCTCCCGGTAGTTTGCCTTCATGCTTTTCGGTAGAAGCGGCAAATCCTCACTTGTAAATGTCTCTCTGTGCAGCTTCTCCGCGAAAACCTCATAGAGAGCCCGTATGTAGTCAAGCTCCTGCTCCGCTATGTTGTCCGGTACGAGATCCCGGTCTATCGTTATAACTTCGCCTGCAATGTGCAGCTTGTCGCCTCTGCGTTCAATCGACGCAGGGGCGATATTTTTTAGCAGCTGACCTGATTCGTAGCGTTTGTAATCGAGCTTGACGACTTCATCAGAAAGGCCCTCTGAGCGTCGCTTTATCATCTGCGCGAGAATATTCGCCAATGCTCTGCCTACATCATATGAAGGCACATCGAATCCGTACTCCGCCAACTTATCCCTTATATGATCCAGAGCATCCATCGAGTAGGTCTCTACGAAACCTGCAAATGTCTCCTCGGAAAGTCGCGGAACAATCTGGGCAGCCCTCTTTTGCGAAATAGGGCGTCTGCCACTGTAGTAAGCCTCCAGTGTGGATTTCCCGAGTCCGTAAAGAGGATTCGGATCTGCCTTTTCCAGCGCTGCATCGTCAAGGATGGCGTCGATCAATATGACGACGAATTCGCCGGCTTTTGCTTTTTCTTCATAGTTGTCATGCATGAGCTTTGCGAACTCAAAGAACCTCACGGCGCTCTCCTCCTTCCCGGATGTAGGCATTCATGTAGGCAGATGTAGGCAAACGTACGAGTTTCAAAATGCCGATTTCGTAAACTCATATTAGCGATTGGAGGTTACTGGGTAACATCGCAGTCGCTGAAGACAGGAATACACAGTAATTTTACCACTCGCGCACGCAAAAATCTATTTAATTTTGTGAACGCGAAATAAATTTTAACTTCCTGTCATTCGCATAAGCGTCCTGGATGCGCACTGACCGATCACCAGTGGCCCACACACCAGAACGCAATTCAAATTATCACAGGCGTACCAATGGGCAGGAACGCCACATTACGTCACGGAGGAAAAAACGATGACAAAAGATGAAAAAGAGATGTGGCGCATCAATATCCAAAACGACGCCGATCAAGTCTGCCGCCTTTACAGCGCAGAAGCAGCACATGGCGTGTTCCAGCGTTACGACGCGACCTGCTTCGACGATCTCTGCCCTTCCTATTACGAGGAAGTGTTCGGCGATCTGGAGCTGATGATTAACGACAACTGAGAATCTCCTATGAAACATATCGAAAAAAGGCTACAAAACAGCCCACAAAGCTCCATATGTTAGGAGGTTCGGATTTGCCCTGAGCAAGGCGTTAAAAGGTTCACCGCCATAGCCGTTCACCCCGGTGCACAGAGGTGGCTCGAGCGGTTGTAGCGGTCACAAATGAATAAGAAACCAGTCTACGAGCGTGGCTGGCCGAACGAAACGAGTTGATTCCCGTTCCGTCTGGCCTGTCACGCTCCTTCTTTTTGTGCGGCCTCCGGTTCGGGAGAAGCGAACGGAGGTATCGCACATGAAAACCAATGACAACCAGAGTAAACGTATCTACGACAAGATCACCCGCACCTGGTACGAGGTCCCCGAGGACCAATATCGCGAATATGACCGAAACCGCACGGCGCTGAGAAAGCGCATGCAGTATCGCGGCGAATGCTTCTGCCCGCGCAGCAAATGGTGGCTGTGCGACGGCAACTGCCTCGACTGCGAATTCCGCAACAACACGACCGTCTCTCTTGACGATCCGCTGCCGGGCGGCGATGGAACGCTCGCCGATTACGTTCCGGACGGCGCTCCTCTTATTGAAGAGGTGCTTTCCGAGAAGGCGGAGCTGGATCAGCTCTTCGAGCGTCTGCAGGAGCTCATGCCGGAGGCCAAGCGTATCGGAGAGCTCCGCGAGGAAGGCCTCTCCGACGAGGCCATCGCCGACATCGTCGGCATCAAGCGCACGACGTTCCTGTCCCGCCTGAAGAAGGCCGAGGGGAAGCTGTCTCAGGAGTTCCCCGACTGGTTCTAATCATGCGGCTCCGGCTGGCCATCGTGGTGGCCGGAGCTTTTTTCTGAAATTCTTCTTTTCCCTTCGTCAAAACGGCCCGCCCGCCTCCAGTGGGAAGTGTAAGGAGCACGAAAACAGATGCTCCGGATTGGAGGAAACGTGATAAACAAGACACGCAACAGAAGTCCTGCGGACACCGAGGTTATCGCCGTTCTTATCGCGATAAGCCATGTATCCGCAAGACTGGCAAGGGAACCTCTCGATCCTTGCCGCAGACAGACAACCATCGGAAGGAGGCAAAGAGAATGTCAAAAATGGCAGAAATGGATCAGACCATCAAGGAACTGCGCGATGCCGCCGCTGCTATTAACAGCGCGGCCGACTGGCAAAAGCTGAAACAATCCGGTGGTTCTGATGTGTTAGTCGGCTCGGGTGCAGCTAAGGCAAAAAAGCTGTTTGATGCAGCACAACTGGCAGCCTTTACCCAATACGCGATCGCAAAGGAATATAAAACGTTCGTCATCAAACGCCGTGATACCAAGTATTTAAACTCCTGCCTGCAGGCGGCAAAACCCATGCTGCAATGTAAGCCGACAGAGCTCGACAATAATGAATTCTTACTGAACACCCCACTAGGCACATATTATCTGCCCGATGGATTATGTGGCATACATCCGTCAACAGCAACAGATAAAATCACCAAGGTAACAGAGGTTTCGCCCGGTGACAATGGAAAAGATTTGTGGCGTTCTGCCATCGATACCTTCTTTTGCAAAGATGCAGAGCTTATTGAGTATGTCCAGCAAATCGTGGGACTGGCTGCTATCGGAAAAGTATACGTAGAAGCGCTGATCATCGCTTACGGTGAAGGTCGTAATGGGAAATCCACCTTCTGGAATGTTATCTCCCGAGTACTTGGCACCTATAGCGGCAACATATCAGCAGATACATTAACTGTCGGCTGCCGCCGGAATGTAAAGCCGGAAATGGCCGAGGCTAAAGGGAAACGGCTGCTTATTGCCGCCGAGCTTGATGAAGGTATGCGGCTCAACACCTCCATCATCAAGCAATTATGCTCAACGGATGCGGTCTTTGCAGAAAAGAAATATAAAGATCCCTTCCAGTTTATTCCCAGCCATACCTTGGTGCTCTATACCAATCACCTACCCCGCGTCGGTGCCAATGATCCCGGTACCTGGCGCAGGCTCATTGTGATACCCTTTAACGCTCGCATTGAAGGAAACAACGATATCAAAAATTATGCAGACTACCTGCTGAAAAATGCAGGCGAGTATGTCCTGACTTGGATCATTGAAGGGGCACAGAAGATCATTCAGAAAAAGTTCCAGCTTACCACACCAGCTTGTGTGCGGGAAGCCATCGGCTCGTATCGTGAAAACAACGACTGGCTCGGCCATTTCCTGGATGAGTGCTGTGAGCTTGGTAAAGCCTATCAGGAAAAATCCGGTGATTTTTATACTGCGTATCGAAACTTTTGTAATGTTACCGGTGATTATGTGCGAAATTCTGCCGATTTTTATACTGCCTTTGAACAAGCCGGAATCGTACGGTTCAGAAATCGCCAAGGCCGGTTTGTTCGCGGAATACGGCTGACAGAAAAAGCCATTTTAAACTAAAGCGTGACACCTCCGACACCTCCTACCCTAAAGTCTCTATAGGCCCTTAAAAATTAACCCCTATAGGAAGTTATAGTAACCAGGTGTCGGGGGTGTCACACATCTTGATGAAAAGTCGATACTAAACACTCTGACGGAGGAAATCATGCGAGAAAAAATAATCGAACAGCAGCTTGTACAGGCCGTAAAACATAAAGACGGCATCTGTCCCAAATTCGTCTCCCCCGGATATGACGGGATGCCGGATAGATTGGTGCTGCTGCCCCATGGACGCATTGCCTTTGTGGAGCTTAAAGCACCCGGAAAGAAAATGCGTCCGCTACAGGTACATCGGAAGCGCCAGTTAGAAGCACTTGGCTTTCCGGTATACTGCATCGACAATAGTACGCAGATAGGAGGAATACTGGATGCAATACAAGCCCCATAATTATCAAACCTATGCCACAAACTTCATCCTAAAAAATCCAACGGCTGCCATTTTACTGGATATGGGATTGGGAAAAAGCGTCATTACCTTAACCGCTATAGAGCAATTAATCTATGACAGTTTTGACGTCCATCGCGTATTGGTGATTGCACCCCTACGTGTAGCACGAGATACTTGGCCAGCGGAAATTCAGAAATGGGACCATCTGCATGACTTAACGTATACCGTTGCTATTGGTACGGCTACGGAACGAAAAACCGCACTCTTGCAGCAGGTCAATATCCATATTATCAATCGTGAGAATGTGCCTTGGTTGATAAAAGATTCCGGCATCCCCTTTCATTACGACATGCTGGTAATCGATGAGCTTTCTTCATTTAAATCATATCAAGCAAAACGGTTTCGGAGCTTGTTAAAAGTTCGTCCCAAGGTAAACGTATCGTAGGACTGACAGGTACGCCTTCTTCAAATGGCCTGATGGATCTATGGGCAGAGTTTCGCCTGTTGGATATGGGACAGCGACTTGGTCGTTTTATCACCCATTACCGGAGTGAATTTTTCCAACCAGATAAACGGAACCAACAGATGATCTTTTCTTACAAGCCAAAACCCGGTGCGGAAGAAGAAATCTATCGACGTATTGCAGACATCACCATTTCCATGAAAAGCAAGGAGTATCTGACCATGCCAGCATTAGTACGAAATGAAATCCATGTACAGTTATCAAAGCCAGAACGAAACATGTATGACACCATGTGTTCCCAGCTTGTGCTTTCACTAGATGGGAAAGAAATTGATGCCGTAAATGCGGCTGCCCTATCGAACAAGCTATGCCAGATGGCAAACGGTGCCGTCTACGATGAGGAAAAACGAATCATTCCCATTCATGACCGAAAACTCGATGCCCTGGAGGACATTCTTGAAGGTGCCAATGGCAAACCCGTATTGATTGCATACTGGTTCAAGCATGATCTGATACGGATTCAGCAACGGTTTACGGTACGAGAAATCAAGACTTCACAAGATATAACAGATTGGAACGCTGGTGTTATTCCTGTTGCTATTCTCCACCCCGCCTCTGCCGGACATGGTCTAAACCTGCAACAAGGCGGATCCACTCTCGTCTGGTTTGGACTAACCTGGAGCTTGGAATTATACCAACAAACGAATGCCAGACTCTGGCGGCAAGGACAAACCGATACGGTCATCATTCATCACATCCTGACTGCCGGAACCATAGATGAAACCATTATGAAATCATTAAAAGAAAAAAACAAAACCCAGGCTGCACTGATTGAGGCAGTCCGGGCCAACTTGCAAGGAGGCAGCCTATGAGTGTTATCTGGAAATACCTGAATAAACGGAGCGGCGCCATTGATGCCATCCGGGATTATGACAGCATGAAGTTCATCATCGAAAATACCAGCGAGGACATTAAGCAGGCATACGCTGCCATGACCAGCCTGCATCCGTCCGGCTTTGATGGGATGCCGCACTCCAGCAACCCACATGCAACAGAAGATCATATCATCTCCGGACTGGCAGACATCGACATTCTGAAAGAACGGTACCGGCAGGCTGTCGAGTACATGGCATGGTTCTCCAGCCTGCATGGGAAAAGCTGAGCAGCGACGAGCAATACGTGCTGCAAACTTTTTATGCCGACGAGGATGCACAGACGAGTGCCGTCTATGCCATCGCTGATCATTTCCACATCGAGCGGTCGTCTGCCTACAAAAGGAAGAATCGTGCATTAGCTAAGTTTGCTATTCTTTTATTTGGGAAGACATGATGTCCAAAATCGCGGACGCATTTATCCATTTGACGTGTTATACTAATAGCATGAAAGTGTGAGAGAAGCCTTCGAGGGAGCAAATCCTTTGGAGGCTTTTGCTATGTGTTTATTATATTGACATTGTGTTGACATCAGCCAAAAATAATGCTATATTCAAGACAGAAATGGAGGTGTTGAATATGGTAAATACAAATTTGAATATCCGGACGGATAAGGAAGTCAAAAATCAGGCTGAGAAAATATTCAATGCTCTGGGAATGAATATGACGACGGCGGTAAACATATTCTTAAAAACAACGATACGAGAAAATGGCATTCCCTTCCGTCTCACTCTTGACGTTCCTAATGCAACAACTAGATCTGCCATTGAAGAAGGCAAACGAATCGCCATTGATAAAAAAGTAAAAGGGTATACCAATATGACAGATTTGCGTGTGGCCCTTGAAAAATGAAGTACGAAGTAAAATTCACCACTCAATTTAAGAAAGATTTGAAATTGGCAAAGAAGCAGAACAAAGATATAGATGTGCTGTTCTCTGTCATTGAGCAATTGGCCCAAGGAAAACAATTGGATGAAAAATATAGAGACCATGATTTAGGTGGAACATACAAAGGTTGCCGGGAATGCCATATTGATCCAGATTGGCTTCTCATTTATGAAACCAAAGATGATGTACTTGTTCTTCTGCTATATCGTTTGGGCAGTCATTCCCAATTATTTTAGCCACATGAGTAATGTAGCGGACGCATGTATCTGTTCGACGTGGTATACTAATAGCATGAAAAAATGTGAAAAGCCTTCGTGGGAGCAATCCCTTGAAGGCTTTTGCTATGTCTGGAGATGAGTGCTTTGCCTTGGAAACCCAAAAAGCCGTGCGCCTACCCCGGCTGCAGGGAGCTGACCGTGAACCGGTACTGCGAGCAGCACCAAAAATTAATGGACAAACGTTATGACGCGTACGAGCGCAGTCCTGTTGTCAAGAAACGATACGGCAGAGCATGGAAGCGCATCCGGGACCGGTACATCGGAAAACACCCCTTATGCGAGATGTGTCTGAAGAACCACAAGACCACTCCGGCAACGGAGGTGCACCATATCCGTCCCCTCTCCCGCGGTGGCACCCATGACGAGGATAACCTTATGGCATTATGCAAGCCGTGCCACTCAAAGATCACCGCCGAGATGGACGACCGCTGGCATCATGCCAGAAAGGAATACCACTACGAATGACTACGCTCTGCCAGGAGGGGCGGTCAAAATCTCTGGCGCACCCAAATGCTAGACCGGTGCTGGGGTCACACGCACAAAAATTGCAGTTCAAACGGGGGATTTACCGCATGGGAAAGGAGTTGAACAGCCATGGCCAAGGACGGAACCAATCGCGGCGGCAGACGGATCCGCGCCGGAGACAAGCCGGAGGCGCTGGCCGATAAAATCGACAAGGGAAAAGCAGCCACCATTATCGACCTGCCGACGCCTGCCTTAGAAGGTGCCGAGTTAAACGATGCCGCAGATCTCACCGGCGAGGATATGCCGAATCCCAGTGACTATTTGTCTGCCCGGCAGCGGGACGGCAAGCCGCTCGGTGCCGACGACCTGTTTCGCCAGACCTGGAAATGGCTGAAGGACCGCGGCTGCGAACGGCTCGTCAATCCCCGGCTGCTGGAAGCCTATGCCCAGGCATTTGCCCGGTATATCCAGTGCGAGGAAGCCATCAGCACGTATGGACTGCTCGGCAAGCACCCCACGACCGGCGGTGCCATTACCAGTCCGTTTGTGCAGATGAGCCAATCATTTCAAAAACAGGCGAACCTGCTCTGGTACGAGATTTTCGATATCGTCAAGCAGAACTGTACCACAGCATTTGTAGGAAGTCCGCAGGATACGATGATGGAACACCTGTTGCAGGCACGGAAAGGAAAATAATTATGGAATTGATCAAAAAGAACATACAAGACCTTATCCCGGCAGCCTATAATCCGAGAAAGGATTTGCAGCCGGGCGATCCGGAATATGAAAAATTGAAACGCTCGCTGGACGAGTTCGGCTACGTCGAACCGGTTATCTGGAACAAGCGCACCGGCAACGTGGTCGGCGGGCACCAGCGCCTGAAGGTGCTCCAGCAGGAGGGCATCTCGGAAATTGACTGCGTCGTCATCGACATGGACACCGAAAAGGAAAAAGCCCTAAACATCGCCCTTAATAAAATCAGCGGCGATTGGGATACGGATAAATTAGCCCTACTCATTACCGATCTGCAGGGCAGCGACTTTGATGTATCGCTTACCGGCTTTGATCCGGCAGAACTGGACGACCTGTTCAAGGACGATATAAAGAATGGTGTACATGAGGATGACTTTGATGTGGATGCCGAACTCAAAAAGCCGGTATTTTCCAAGGCAGGTGATATGTGGCAGTTGGGAATCTATCGCCTGCTCTGCGGCGACAGCACCCAGCCGGAAACATACCAGCGATTGCTGCAGGGAACACCGGTCAATCTGGTGGTCACCGATCCGCCATATAATGTCAACTACGAAGGCCGGGCCGGAAAAATCAAGAACGATCACCTGCAGGACGACAAGTTCTACCAATTCTTATATGATGCGTTTTCCTGCATGCACACCGTCATGGCAGACGATGCCAGCATCTATGTGTTTCACGCCGACACCGAGGGACTTAACTTTAGGAAAGCCTTCTCGGATGCCGGTTTTTATTTATCCGGCTGCTGCATCTGGATGAAACAGTCGCTGGTGCTGGGACGCTCTCCCTATCAGTGGCAGCACGAGCCGGTGCTCTACGGCTGGAAGAAGAAAGGAAAGCACGAGTGGTACACCGGACGGAAGGAATCGACTATCTGGGAGTTTGATAAGCCGAAAAAGAATACGGACCATCCCACCATGAAACCGATCCCGCTTTTAGCCTATCCTATTTTGAATTCCAGCATGACCGGTTGCACCGTACTGGATCCATTCGGCGGCAGCGGCTCAACGCTGCTGGCTTGCGAGCAGACGAAACGACGCTGCTATATGATAGAACTCGATGAAAAGTTCTGTGATGTGATCGTGAAACGTTACATTGAGCAGGTCGGCTCGGACGAACGGGTAACTGTGACACGGAACGGGAAAACGTATACCTATACTGAAATGGAGGCAACATAATGCGTGTATTTATCAACCCCGGGCATGACCGGGAACGGGACAGCGGCGCGGTGAACCCAAACACCGGACTGCGGGAATGTGATGTGGCTGCTACGATTGGCAGTCTCGTCCAAACATATTTGGAGACGGCAGGCTGCGAGGTGCAGCTCCTACAAAGTGATAATCTGGCTGGGGAAACACCGGATCTGCCCTGCGTGGTGGATACGGCAAACGCCTGGCCTGCCGATGTATTCGTCAGTTTGCATTGCAATGCCGACAGCGGCTGCGCCCGCGGTACGGAAACGCTGGTCTATACTAACGACAGCGGCTCGTCCCCGCAGCTTGCCGCCTGCATCCAGTCGCAGATCGTGCAAAGTCTTGACACGGTGGATCGCGGCCTGAAGGAACGGCCCAACCTCATCGTGTTGAAGGACACCACGATGCCCGCCGTCTTAGTAGAAACAGCTTTTATTGATAACGAGGATGATGCCGCGCTGCTTACGAATAACGCGGATGATTTCGCCCGGGCCATTGCCCGCGGCATAACAGATTTTGAAGGGAGATAGAAAAAATGGATATTGAAACGATTAAAAATGAAATTAAGGAACATATTTTGGATTCGGTGCAGGAGGATGCCAAGAACGCCACTATTTCCTGGCTCCATACAACGGTGCTTCCGGCAGTAAAGGAAGTAGCAGATGCCTACACAGTAGCCTTGCAGGAATCCGCTGGCAAGGAAACCGGTTGGAACAAGTTCCGTGACCAATGCTTCCTGCCGACACTCATTGACGGTGGCCTGTGGCTGACCGGAAAGCTGCTCGGCAAAATGGCGACAGTACAAGAATAGTACGTGTAATTTATGGTACAAACCCCTTGCTATAATTGCCGGTTAGAGTGATATATGTACATGATAAAAAACGAAAGGGGTTTACTACCATGAAAATTTTGTACCATGCACAAGGAAAAACACGCAAGGAACTGGCCGATGCCATCAGCACCATTACCGGAGCCGCTAAAATGTATCAGGGGATTCCCAGCTACGCCTACGAAATTGATTGTTTTACTGTTGACCGCGACGGCAATCTTAATTTTGATGACATGATTGACAGAAAGGAAATCGAGGATTTGCTTGAAAAACTCGACAGCATGGGATTCCATGCAGAACCAGCCGAACCAATAGTGAAAGAACCTGACGATTCGGCGTCTAAGCAGGAGAATATAGACGACTTGGTGATTGCCATGCCGCGCTCCTTCTTCACCGATACGGCACTGGAAAACCTAAAGAAACTGATCCAGGCTAAGAGCAATCTTATGCTAAAAGTTTTTCAAATCGATGTGCTGCGCATGCAGGTAACGGAAGATAAAGTGTTATTCCCTTGGTTCACCGGCTGCCTGGATGCCGATACGGTCAAAGCCTACACCCATTTCATTACGGCGCTCTGCCATCTGGCAAAGAAGCAAAAACGGGTGCTGGCAACGGAACACCCATCCATCAACGAGAAATACGACTTCCGCTGCTTCCTGCTGCGGCTTGGCTTTATCGGTACGAAATACAAGGACGAACGGAAGCTGCTCCTGCAGCACCTTTCCGGTTCCTCGGCCTTTAAAAACGGCAGAAAGGAACATAATGATGAAATATCCGAATAAGGAACGATTGGAGCAACTGCGCAGTGCATATCCTGCCGGAACGCGGATTGTACTGCTGCAAATGGATGATGCCCAGGCTCCACCGAATGGCACAAAAGGAACGGTTGTCGGTGTGGATGACACCGGCAGCCTGCTGGTGCATTGGGACAACGGCAGCACGTTGAACGTGCTGTACGGCATAGACCGCTGCCTTAAAATCAGAAAGAAATAATCACACAATATCATAATTTGTACACCAAGACTGCCAACCTCGGCGGTTTTTTTTGTTGCCGCAAAGGAGGTGATGCTGTTTGCGAACGTTGAAACGCTACCGATCCACGAAATTCAAGGCCAAAGATTCCAAATACAACAAGACCATGGCGGACTATGCCGTGTCTTTTATCGAATGTCTCTGCCACACCAAGGGAACCTGGGCTGGGAAGCCGTTTGAACTAATCGACTGGCAGGAGCAGATTATCCGTGATGTGTTCGGCATCTTAAAGCCGAACGGCTACCGGCAGTTCAATACCGCCTACATCGAGATTCCCAAGAAGCAGGGCAAGTCGGAACTGGCGGCAGCGGTAGCCTTGCTTTTATGCTGCGGTGACGGGGAGCAACGTGCCGAAGTGTATGGCTGTGCCGCCGACCGCCAGCAGGCATCCATTGTCTTTGAAGTGGCGGCGGATATGGTACGGATGTGTCCGGCCTTATCCAAGCGGGTAAAACTCTTGGCTTCGCAGAAACGGATCATCTACCTTCCCACGCACAGTTTTTATCAGGTATTATCCGCCGATGCCTACAGCAAGCACGGTTTTAACGTAAGCGGCGTGATTTTCGATGAGCTGCACACGCAGCCGAACCGAAAACTGTTTGATGTCATGACTAAAGGCTCCGGCGATGCCCGGACGCAGCCGTTGTATTTCCTTATTACGACAGCCGGAACGGACACCCATTCCATTTGCTATGAAACCCATCAAAAGGCACTGGATATTATCGCAGGCCGTAAGATTGATGCCACCTTCTATCCGGTGATATACGGGGCCAAGGATACCGACGACTGGACGGATGTGAAGGTGTGGAAGAAAGCCAATCCCTCGCTCGGCATTACGGTCGGTATAGACAAAGTTAAGGCGGCCTGCGAGTCTGCCAGACAGAATCCTGCTGAGGAGAATGCATTTAGACAACTGCGTCTGAACCAATGGGTCAAGCAGGCAATCCGCTGGATGCCGATGGACAAGTGGGATGCCTGTGCCTTCCCCGTACAGCCGGACGAATTAAAAGGACGCGTCTGCTACGGCGGACTGGACTTATCCTCCACAACGGATATTACAGCTTTTGTGCTGGTGTTTCCGCCGCAGGATGAAGCAGACAACTATGTCGTGCTTCCCTACTTCTGGATACCGGAGGAAAACGTATCATTGCGCGTCCGGCGGGATCATGTTCCTTATGATGTATGGCAAAAACAGGGATTCCTGCACACGACGGAAGGAAACGTCGTCCATTACGGCTACATCGAAAAGTTCATCGAAACCATGGGCGAACAGTACAACATCCGCGAGATCGCTTTCGACCGCTGGGGCGCGGTGCAGATGGTACAAAATCTCGAGGGAATGGGATTTACTGTCGTCCCGTTCGGACAGGGGTTCAAAGATATGAGTCCTCCCACCAAGGAACTGATGAAGCTGACACTGGAAAAGAAGATCGCCCATGGCGGCCATCCGGTACTGCGCTGGATGATGGACAATATCTTCATCAAATCCGATCCGGCGGGAAATATCAAGCCAGACAAGGAGAAATCCACCGAAAAGATCGACGGTGTCGTAGCTACGGTTATGGCACTCGATCGTGCCATCCGCTGCGGCAATGACAACAGTGAAAGCGTATATGACCAAAGGGGGTTATTGATTTTATGAGTATATTCCAACGTATATGGGGAAAAAAGTCACGCGACAAGCCGAAGAACTACCTGTCTACGGCCTTTACGTTCCTGTTTGGCCCGACCTCCTCCGGAAATGTGGTGACGGAACGGACAGCTATGCAGACAACAGCAGTTTATGCCTGCGTCCGGGTGTTGTCAGAGGCTATCGCCGGACTGCCGCTTAATCTATACCGTTATACACCGGATGGCGGCAAGGAAAAGACCATCAATCATCCGCTGTATAGGTTGCTTCATGATGCCCCCAATCCGGAGATGACGAGCTTTATCTTCCGGGAAACGCTCATGAGCCACTTGCTGCTATGGGGCAATGCCTATGCGCAGATCATCCGGAACGGCACCGGGCAGCCGATTGCACTGTACCCGCTGCTTCCCAGCAAGATGGATGTCAGCCGGGCCGCGAACGGTCAGCTTATTTACACCTACTCCAAGGACTCGGACGAGTTCGGTGCGGATAACCGCTGCCAGCAGATTGTCTTGTCGCAGGATGAGGTGCTGCATGTTCCGGGGCTTGGGTTTGACGGACTCATCGGCTATAGTCCGATCGCCATGGCCAAGAACGCCATCGGCATGTCGCTGGCAGCCGAGCAGTACGGTGCGTTATTCTTTGCCAACGGTGCTACACCGGGCGGCATCTTAGAACATCCGGGCATCGTGAAAGATCCGGTCAAACTGCGGGAAAGCTGGCATGCCCAATTTTCCGGCACGAACCGGCACAATGTAGCCGTGCTGGAGGAAGGCATGACCTTCCAGCAGTTATCCATCCCGCCGGATCAGGCGCAGTTCCTCGAAACGCGGAAGTTCCAGATTGACGAAATCGCCCGTATCTTCCGGGTGCCGCCTCATATGGTCGGGGATCTGGAAAAGTCCACCTTCTCCAATATCGAGCAGCAGTCGCTGGAATTTGTCAAATATACCTTGAATCCTTGGTGCGTCCGCTGGGAACAGGCCATGAACCAGCAGTTGGTATTGCCATCGGAACGCGCACAAATCTTTACAAAATTTAATGTGGACGGTCTGCTGCGCGGCGACTACCAGAGCCGCATGAACGGGTATGCCATCGGCAGGCAGAACGGCTGGCTCTCCGCCAACGACATCCGGGAGCTTGAGGATATGAACCGCATCCCCACCGAGCAAGGCGGCGATACGTATCTGGTCAACGGCAATATGCTGCCGCTGGACAAGGCAGGACAATTTTATACCGAAAGCGAGGGAAAAAACAAATGAAGAAATTCTGGAACTGGAATACCGACAATGATGCCGGACGCATCCTTACCATTGACGGTACCATTGCCGAGGAAAGCTGGTTCGATGACGAGATAACGCCGAAGCTGTTTAAAAACGAGCTGGCATCCGGGAAGGGCAATGTCACCTTGTGGCTGAATTCGCCCGGCGGCGACTGCGTAGCAGCCAGCCAGATCTATGCCATGCTGATGGATTATGCCGGTCAGGTTCACGTCAATATCGACGGGATTGCGGCTTCGGCTGCCTCCGTGATTGCTATGGCAGGCACAACCGTCAATATGGCACCGACCGCACTGATGATGATCCACAATCCGTTCACGATCGCCATGGGCGACACCGATGAAATGGAACGAGCCATCGCTATGCTGTCAGAGGTAAAGGAATCCATTATCAATGCGTATGAATTAAAGACCGGACTCTCCCGCACCCAGTTATCCCATCTGATGGATGCCGAGACCTGGATGAATGCGGGAAAAGCAATCGAACTCGGCTTTGCCGACAGCATTTTGACTGATAGTGATAGCAAACAAATGCATGATGCTGCCAGTATGGGAAGTTATTCTTTTTCCCGGCGGCAGGTCACCAATGCGTTGTTGAACAAAGCCATCGCCAAGAAATCAAGGATAAAAACAGAGTCACATATATCCGTAGCGTCGCTGCAGCGGCGACTGTCGCTCTTAACACATTAAATGGAGGTACCAATATGAGTAAACTATTAGAACTGCAGGAAAAACGTGCTAATATCTGGGAGCAGGCCAAGGCATTCCTGGATGAAAAACAGGCAGCCGGTGACACGCTTTCCACCGAAGATGCCGCCACCTATGACAAGATGGAAGCCGATGTCATGGCGCTGGGCAAGGAAATCGACCGACTGAAAACGCAGGCTGCCATTGATCTTGAATTAAGCAGGCCGGCTTCAACCGCTATTGTGAACAAGCCTGCAAAACAGGATGTAACTAAGCATGGCAGGTTCAGCGACGCCTATGCACCCGCCTTTTGGGACAGCATGCGCGGCAAGTCCCGTCCGGAAATCCGCAACACCTTAAAGGAAGGGGCCGATCCACAGGGCGGCTACCTCGTACCGGACGAATTCGAACGAACGCTGATCCAGATGCTGGCCGAGGAAAATGTGCTGCGCTCCCTGTCCCATGTGATCCAGACCGCCAGCGGCGACCATAAGATTCCGGTCGTTGCCAGCGAGGGAACCGCCGCATGGACGGATGAAGAAGCCGCCTACACCGAAAGCAACACCACCTTCGGCCAGGTGTCCATCGGGGCGCATAAGCTGGGTACGCTCGTCAAGGTATCCGAAGAACTGTTGAACGATTCTGCCTTCGACCTGGAAGGATACATGGCGCAGGAGTTCGCCAGAAGGCTGGGCAATGCCGAAGAAGAAGCCTTCCTCACCGGCACCGGAACGGATCGTCCGTCCGGCATCCTCGTTGATGCCGCCGGTGCTTCGGATGGCTCGACTGCCGCCTCTGCTACGGCGATTACCTTTGACGATTTGATCGAGTTGTACTATTCGCTCCGCGAGCCGTACCGCAAGTCGGCTACCTTGCTGCTGCATGAAAGCACCGTCAAGGCCATCCGGAAGCTGAAGGATACGCAGGGCCAGTACATCTGGCAGCCTTCCGTCAGTGCCGATGTACCGGATAAGATTCTGAACTGCCCGGTCGTTACCAGCCGGTATATGCCGCAGATGGCAGCCGATGCCAAGACGGTGCTGTTCGGGGACTTCTCCTACTACTGGATTGCCGACAGGCAGGGCCGCACCTTTAAGCGTTTGAACGAATTATACGCAGTTACCGGTCAGGTCGGCTTTCTCGGCTCCCAGCGCGTCGATGCCAAGATCGTTTTGCCGGAAGCCATCAAGACACTCAAGCAGGCCAGCAAATAACAGAAGGAGGGTGGCAGCATGGCAGTAACACGGGATGAAGCTAAATTATACCTGCGTATTGATAATGATGTGGAGGATGCTTTGATCGACAGTCTGATTCAGTCCTCCACGACGACGGTAGAAAATGTACTGCGCCATCCGCTGAGCGACTACACGACACTGCCGGAGGACATCAAGACGGCCATTCTGTATGGTGTGGCTTATCTGTATGAGAACCGGGATACGGCGGACTTCGATGCCATGATCAAGCTCATGAGGGCCATGCTGTTTTCCTATCGGGATGAGGTGTTCTGATGGATATCGGGGAAATGAAGCAGCGGATTGAGTTTATGGTGGAGGAGAATGTCTCTGATGGGCAGGGCGGGTATGATACCACGCTGGTCAGCAAGGGCAGTACCTGGGCCAAGGTAACCAATATCCACGGCGGGGAGTATTTTTTTGCCGCAGCCGTCCATCTGGAAAAGGATGTGTCATTTGTTATCCGATACCGCTCGGATATCTCGGAAAAATGGAACATTAAGTTCCGCGGGCAGAAGTATAACATCCAGTTTATCGATAATGTGAAATACGGGGACCAGTATCTGGAAATCAAGGCTACCCTGGCGGGGTGATGCGAATGACATGGAATGAAATACGAATCGGGTGTGCGGTGATCGGTGCCTGGCTGGGATGGTTCATCGGCGGCTTTGACAATCTGCTCTATGCCCTGCTGACATTCGTCTGTCTGGATTATGTTACCGGTGTATTATGTGCCTGCCGGGAACGGCAGCTATCCAGTGAGATCGGC
>OBJF01000668.1_pt1 | contig 36322 bp, 33 predicted proteins | sample 1519091 | NCBI WGS metagenome assembly OBJF01 (sample SAMEA2452124, study PRJEB22498) | human gut metagenome | biome: human feces; feature: human gut; material: feces | place: Australia | collected 2012
ATGTTAAATTCTGTCTGCCGGGAAGCTATGCTGCGTCTACCGTCGGCTGGGGATATTATGAATTCAGGGACGCATATGCAGATTCCGGTCAGCAATGGCATGTTGAAGATATTCTTCATTGGTTTAATGATTATTATCTTAAATGCACATATTTTGACGAGAACGGGGATGTTCTTGCATTCTGCTATCAGGTGGGAGAAGGCAATATAGATCATAATTATTGGAACGCACCGGAGCTTCAGAATGAAAGTCTCCTTAATTTTGCAAGACCGGCTTATTTTGCTACTGAGGAAACTCCTGCATCTGATATGTGCGCCGGCGTGTCTGCGTCCTTAGCCGTTAATTATCTGAATTTCAGGGATACAGAGCCCGAATATGCGGCCGAATGCCTTAATGCGGCAATCAAGCTTTATGAATTTGCTGTTAGAACTCATTCTGAAACCGATGGTCTTACGGTGACGAGTCTGGGCTATGATGGAGGCTTTTATACGTCAAGCTATGATTATGACGAGCTTGCATGGGCGGCCGTTTGGCTTTATGAATGCACGGGCAGATATGATTATATCAATGATATAATCTCTGTAGATGAAAGCGTTTCAAACGATATGGGCGCTCATCCGTATACAGGCTATATGAAAAGAATAATTTCCGATACGGGAAATTGCTGGCAGAATATATGGGTACACTGCTGGGATACTGTTTGGGGCGGAGTTTTCGCCAAGCTTGCTCCTATTACAAATACCGCTCGGGACTGGTATATTTTCCGATGGAATCTTGAATACTGGTCCGGTATAGAGCATGCATATCCCGGAGGTCCCGACGATACGCTTTGGAATCTTGAATACGATCCGGAATCTGCAATGACAGCAGATCCTACTGACGGAGCTTTTTTAAGCAAAACTCCGGCCGCCTTTTCAATGCTTAATAATTACGGTTCATGCAGATATGATACTGCGGCGCAGCTATGCGCTCTTGTTTATGCCAAGGAAACCGGAGATATGAAATTTGCCGACTGGGCAGAGGGCCAGATGGAATATATAATGGGTGATAATCCTATGAATAGAGCCTATATAGTCGGATATTCTGATAATGCTGCTTCACATCCTCATCATCGTGCTGCTCACGGATCAAAGACGCTTAATATGGATGATCCGCTTGATCAGACTCATGTGCTTTGGGGAGCATTGGTAGGGGGACCCGATGAGGATGATTTTCACATAGATGAAACTAAGGATTTTATTTACAATGAGGTAGCCGTCGACTATAATGCCGCGTTTACAGGGGCATGCGCCGGATTATATGAGTATTACGGTAAAAAAATGGGAAACAAGCCGGTTGAAAATTTTCCGCCCTCGGAAGAATCAATTAAAGGAGAAATCAACGAAGTATATATTCAGGCTCGCGTTATGCAGGAAAATGACGCACGTTCACAGATAGAAATATCTATTTGCAACGATACCTCAATACCGCCGAGATATATTGATACGCTCAGCGCAAAATATTTCTTTAATGTTAATGAGCTGATAAATGCGGGGCAGTCGGTAGACGATGTTACGGTGGATATTTATTATGACCAGGAAAATGCGGACAGTGACGGAAAATCCTTTGCGACTATATCCCAGCCGGTCAAATGGGACGATAAGGGAACCTATTATGTTGAAATAAGCTGGGACGGCTGTTCGTTTTACGGTACGAGAGCGTTCCATTTCGGACTTATAGCCGATATGGATTCAAATTATACTACGCATTGGGATCCGTCAGATGATTATAGTCGGGAAGGTCTTATAGAGGAAACCTATACTCTTACAGAAAAAATAACAGCATATCAGGACGGAGAGCTTGTTTGGGGAACAGAACCGGAAGGCGGAACTGATTCCGGGCTATACGGTGATATAAATATTGACAGTAAGGTTAATGTTGCCGACGCCGTACTTCTTCAGCAATATCTTTGCAGAAAAACTGAACTGAAGAAAAATCAATATATGCGAGCTGATTTGAATACTGACGGATATGTAAATACTTTTGACCTTATTCTGCTAAGAAGGCTTATTCTTAATTATAATTTATAAAGGAAAAGACTGCGCATGTAAATGTGCAGTCTCTTTTTGTTTAGCATATTTTTAAATGCTTTTTGCTATGTCATGATTTAGCGATGACCGCAGCTTTGCAGTGTATGTTTTGGCATTACTGGGAAAATCATCGCAGAAAACTGCGACGTCTTTATCTGTAATATACAGAACATGCCTGCATTCCGACGCTCCGGATTAAAACAATTCTATCAGCTTAAGAATAAATACTCCCTTCATTTCATAAGTATATAGCATATGTAGTAATACAAATTAACTGGGAAAATAAGTGAATTATAGCTTTGGTATACTGACATAAAACAACAATTTAAATAGTATAAATATAATAAACAATTAAAATTCTCTGTAATATTAATTATAACTGATATACAAGGAGAGCATTTATGCAGATACATATAGTTTCAACTGCCGATACGTCATATTCTATTGCGGCGAGGTACAATATTCCGGTAAGCAGACTTATTTATGATAATCAGCTTGAAACGCCTGACGATCTTGTAACGGGGCAGGCTCTGCTTATATTAGAACCGGAAATTCTTTATACCACCGTTTCAGGAGATTCTATATATTCAATTGCAGACGCCTTTGGAATATCTTTAAAGCAGCTTATACGAAACAATCCATTTCTTTTGGGCAGTGTTTATATTCAGCCTGGTCAGCCGATAGTAATAAGCTATAAAGGTCAGACTAAAATTTCCGCTTTGTATTCCGGAGGTTATGCATATACCTTTATAGATCAGAACATTTTAACTGAAACTTTGCCGTTTCTTACGGAATTATATATATTTTCATATGGTTTTACAAATCAGGGAAATCTTATTTATGCCGATGATGAATTGCTGATCAGGCGTGCGAAGGAGTTTGGAGTTAAACCGATTCTTGTACTTACCTCGCTGAACGAACAGGGAAATTTCAGTAACGAGCTTGTAAATATTCTATTGAAAAATAAACAGGTTCAGAATAATGTAATAGCGGAGCTGGTTAATGCTGTTCAGGCTAAGGGATACGACGGTATAGACCTTGATTTTGAATTTGTACTTCCGCAGGACAGAAACGCTTATGTTGAATTTACACGAAGGTTAGCAGGAGAAATGCATTCTATCGGAAGAACGGTATCTGTAGCTCTTCCGCCGAAGATTTCTGTCGATCAGCGGGGATTATTATATGAAGGTATAGATTACAGAGGGCTTGGAGAAGCAGCGGATCATGTATTGCTTATGACATATGAATGGGGGTATACCTATGGCCCCCCTATGGCGGTTGCACCGTTGCCGCAGGTTAGAAGTATAGTTGATTATGCGGTTACAGAAATACCAGTTAATAAAATTAATCTTGGTATTCCAAATTACGGATATGATTGGCCGTTGCCGTATGGAAGAGGTGTAACAAGGGCTGATACTATCGGAAACATTCAGGCGGTTGATATAGCAAGAGAGAACGGAGCTGTTATAGATTATGACAGCGTTTCACAGGCGCCGAATTTTCATTATATAAAAAACGGAACTGAGAGAGAAGTGTGGTTTGAGGATGTAAGAAGCATACAGGCAAAGTTTGATCTTATTAAGGAATACGGTCTTCGCGGAGCTGGCTACTGGAATCTTATGAGAGGCTTTCGTCCAAATTGGCTTCTTTTGAATAATAATTTTGATATTGTGTCAGATTTATCTTTTGAATAAAAGAATAAACGCCGATTATACTAAGTATAATCGGCGTTTTAATATATAAATTTTATTGTTACGATATAAATTAATTTTTAAATTTAGTAATAATGGATAATTTTTACTTTTCTTACTTGTTTATTTTAGCTTATAAAAATATATATTAAATTCGACTATTTGACAAATTGTTGGAAAAGGCTTTAAAACAGTTGACCTTGCGACATTTGAGTGATATAATAAAAGAAATGTGATTTATGCTGTATTAAGGCTATATTGTATATAATCGAAAAAAATAGAGGAGTTTACATGAAAGGAATAATTCTCGCCGGTGGATCCGGAACAAGACTATATCCCTTAACAAAGGTTACATCCAAGCAGCTATTACCGGTATATGATAAACCTATGATATATTATCCTATGTCAGTGCTTATGAATGCCGGAATTAAAGATATTCTTATAATATCTACTCCTTATGATACGCCTCGGTTTGAGGAATTGCTTGGCGACGGACGGCAGTTTGGTTTGAATTTATCATATAAGGTGCAGCAGTCTCCTGACGGACTTGCTCAGGCTTTTATAATAGGTGAGGAATTTATAGGCGATGATTGCGCCGCAATGGTGCTTGGGGATAATATTTTTGCCGGACACGGTCTTAAAAAAAGACTTGTGGAAGCAGTAAGAAAAGCAGAGAATCAGAATTTAGCTACGGTGTTCGGATATTATGTAGATGATCCGAAGAGATTTGGAATCGTTGAATTTGATGATGACGGAAAAGCAATTTCAATTGAAGAAAAGCCTGAAAATCCTAAGTCTAATTATTGTGTGACAGGTCTTTACTTCTACGATAAAAGAGTTGTTGAATACGCAAAAACCCTTAAACCTTCAGCTCGCGGAGAACTTGAAATAACTGATCTTAACAGAATTTATCTTGAAAACGGCGCCTTGAGTGTAGAGCTTTTGGGACAAGGATTTACATGGCTTGATACCGGAACGCATGAAAGCCTTGCAGAAGCTTCAAACTTTGTAAAAACTATTGAAGATCATCAGCATAGAAAAATTGCATGCCTTGAAGAAATTGCATATCTTAACGGATGGATTTCTAAAGAAGAGGTTCTTGAAGCCTATGAGGTATTGAAGAAAAATCAGTATGGTCGATACCTTATGGACGTTATTGATGGAAAATATATGGATACGCTTCATTGATGCATTGGGAAATATGTGACCGGAATAAAAAGAAATACATCAATAGATTTTTGTATAATATAGCGGCGTTGTGTCATTCAATATCATTTGAATTATCTTTTTATTAACTAAAGTTTCAGCGCCATATTTTTAAGATGCTTTTTTATGTATCATGGTTTTTATTTTACAATAAATTATGTCTTTATTTAATGCGTTCACATATATATACTTTTTTATTTTTTCTTTAAAGATTTATTGACAACAATAATTTAAGTTTTTTATGGGAAAGTCTTTGAAAAATTAGAAAATAGATTAATGGAGAAGAATATGACTATTATTGTAACAGGCGGAGCCGGATTTATAGGTTCAAATTTTGTATATTTACAGCTTAAGGAGCATCCGGAGGACAGAATAATTTGTCTGGATAAGCTCACGTATGCCGGAAATCTTTCAACGCTGAAAGATGCAATGAAAAATCCTAAATTCAGATTTATAAAGGCTGATATCGCTGACAGAGAGGCTGTTGAAAAAATTTTTGAAGAAGAAAAGCCTGATATGATCGTTAATTTTGCCGCTGAATCGCATGTTGACCGTTCCATTGAAGATCCGGGTATATTCTTAAAAACAAATATTATGGGTACTCAGGTGCTTATGGACGCATGCCGCAAGTATGGCGTCAAGCGTTATCATCAGGTGTCTACCGATGAGGTTTACGGCGATCTGCCGCTCGACAGACCTGATCTGTTCTTTACGGAAGATACTCCGATTCATACAAGCAGTCCTTACAGTTCTTCAAAGGCTGGTGCGGATTTACTTGTACTTGCATATTACAGAACGTTCGGACTTCCTGTTTCTATAACAAGATGTTCAAATAATTACGGACCATATCACTTTCCGGAAAAGCTTATTCCGCTGATAATAAGCCGCGCGCTTGCCGATGAAAATCTCCCTGTTTACGGCAAAGGTGAAAATGTTCGCGATTGGCTTTATGTTGAAGATCACTGCAGGGCAATCGACCTTGTAATAAGAAAAGGCCGAGAAGGAGAGGTTTATAATATAGGCGGACATAATGAAAAAACTAATTTAGAGGTTGTTAAAACTATCCTCGCCGAGCTTGGCAAGCCTGAAAGTCTTATAACCTATGTTACTGATCGGCCGGGACACGATATGCGATATGCTATAGATCCGACGAAAATACACAATGAGCTTGGCTGGCTTCCTGAAACAAAATTTGAAGATGGGATAAAGAAAACTATTGAATGGTATCTTAATAATAAAAAATGGTGGCAGGATATAATATCGGGTGAATATCAGAGCTATTATGATAAGATGTATAAGGAAAAGGGACGCGCATAATGAGAGTTTTGGTTACAGGCGCTAAAGGTCAGCTTGGATCTGATGTAGTCAATGAGCTTAATAGCCGTAAATATGAAACTATCGGCGTTGATATTGAAGAAATGGACATTACTGATCCGGAAAGCGTAAATAAAGTCGTTGTCAAAGCCAACCCCGATGTTGTAATTCATTGCGCCGCATGGACGGCAGTGGACGCTGCCGAGGATCGTGATAATATATCGATAGTTCGTTCAGTTAATGTTGAGGGTACTAAAAATATTGCGAATGTATGTAAAAAGCTTGACTGTAAAATGATATATATTTCTACTGATTATGTGTTCAGCGGCCGTGGAACAGATCCTTGGAAACCTGATTGCAGAAATTATGCTCCTCTGAATGTTTACGGTCAGACCAAGCTTGAAGGAGAGCTTGCGGTTGCAGACGCTCTTGATAAGTACTTTATTGTTCGTATAGCATGGGTTTTCGGTGTGAATGGCTCAAACTTCATTAAGACTATGCTTAATATTGGCAAAAAGTATGATACGGTAAGGGTTGTAAATGATCAGATCGGAACTCCGACATATACTTATGATCTTGCAAGGCTTATTGCCGATATGGCCGAGTCGGAAAATTACGGTTACTATCATGCTACCAATGAGGGAGGCTATATCAGTTGGTATGATTTCGCCTGTGAAATTTTTAAACAGGCAGGATATAATACGAACGTTGTTCCGGTGACAACCGAGGAATACGGAATATCAAAGGCTAAAAGGCCTTTTAACAGCAGACTCGATAAATCAAAGCTCTTAGAAAACGGCTTTGAGCCGCTGCCTACCTGGCAGAATGCACTTAAAAGATATCTAAAGGAAATAGAATAAATTATGGGACAGATTAAAGTTGAAAAGAATGCAGGCGGGATTGACGGTCTTTGCATTATAGAACCTGCGGTTCATGGTGATAATCGCGGCTATTTTATGGAAACATATAATAAAAAGGATATGAATGAAGCCGGTCTTGACATGAATTTTGTACAAGATAATCAATCATGCTCTAAAAAGGGCGTGCTCAGAGGACTTCATTTTCAGAAGCAGTATCCGCAGGGAAAGCTTGTTAGAGTTATAAGGGGAAGGGTATTTGATGTTGCTGTAGACCTAAGAAGCGATTCGGAAACGTACGGCAGATGGCACGGCGTGGAGCTTACTGAAGATAATAAAAAGCAATTTTATATTCCCGAGGGCTTTGCTCATGGTTTTTTAGTATTGAGTGATATTGCTGAATTCTGCTATAAGGTAACCGATTTTTATCATCCCGGTGATGAGAGCGGTATAGCGTGGAATGATCCTGAAATAGGGATTATTTGGCCCGAGATTGTAGGAGAATACAGCGGCGGCGCTAATGCCGAGGGCTATACTCTTAAAGACGGAACGAGTCTGGTTTTAAGCGATAAGGATCAGATTTGGTTAGGTTTAAAAGATACCTTTAAATTTTAGAAAAAAAGTGTGGTAAAAGATATATGCAGAATGTTTTTATTATCGGCTCAAAAGGAATTCCTGCTTCATATGGCGGATATGAAACTTTTGTAGATAAGCTTACTGAATATCATCAAACAAATGATAAAATAAAATATCACGTAGCGTGCGCCGTTGACGATAACAAAGAGGTTGGAGAATTTATATATCATAACGCGCAATGCTTTAAAATTAAAAGGAAAAAGATCGGGCCTGCACAGGCAATTGTTTATGATATTGATGCATTAAAATATACAGTCAATTATATAAAAAAGAATAATATTGATAAAGCCATTGTTTATATACTGGCCTGTCGTATAGGACCATTTTTTAAAAGATATGTAAAGCAAATTCATTCGCTTGGCGGAAAAGTTTATGTTAACCCGGACGGTCATGAATGGAAAAGAGCAAAATGGTCTGCACCTGTAAAAATGTACTGGAAACTTTCAGAGCGTCTTATGGTCAAGCATTCCGATTTGCTTATATGCGACAGTAAAAATATAGAAAAATATATTCATGAATCTTATGAAAAATATAATCCTAAAACAACATTTATAGCATACGGCGCCGAAACCGGAAAAAGCAGTCTTTCAGATGACGATGCGAAGCTTTTGGAATGGTATAGGTCGAACGGTCTGTCTAAAAAGGAATATTATCTTGTAGTAGGCAGATTTGTACCTGAAAATAATTATGAAACAATGATCAGTGAATTTATGAAAAGCAAAACAAATAAAAATTTTGCTCTGATTACTAATGTTTCGAAAAAATTTCTTTTAGAACTAAAACGGAAGACTCAATTTGAAAAAGACGGAAGAATTAAGTTTGTAGGAACTGTTTATGATCAGGAATTGCTGATGAAAATTCGTGAAAACGCATACGGCTATTTTCACGGACATGAGGTTGGAGGTACAAATCCCAGCCTTTTGGAGGCTTTAAGCAGCATTGATTTAAACTTGCTGCTTGACGTTGGATTTAACAGGGAAGTGGCTGAAGATTCGGCTTTATATTGGAATAAAGATAATGGAAATCTTGCAAAGCTTATTGATAAAGTGGATATTTTGTCAGAAGAAGAAATTCAAAAAGTTTCAAAACTTTCTACTGAACGTATTCAAAAAGCATACAGCTGGGAATATATAACGAAAAAATATTTTGATGTTTTCACAAAGTTTTAATTGAGGTTAATTAGCAGATGGAAAATAATATTAAAATATATGCAAACTCATCATCAGTTAAGAATAAAAAGGATCAAAGATTTGAGTATATTCGTGCAATAGCAGCTATTGCTGTAGTTATAATACATACAATGTATACTGCTATTGTTTTATTTGGTGACGAAACAACAAATAAATTCGGAATATATATATATCGTTCAGTTATGAATCTTATGTGGTTTGCTGTTCCGTGTTTTTTAATGCTTACAGGTTTATTATTGCTTTTACCTAAAAAACAAATTGATATAAGAACATTATATAAAAAATATGTTTTGAAAATATTAATTGTTCTTGGAATATTTGGAATTATTTTTTCGTGGATGGAAATTGTTTTTTCTCAAAAGACAATTAATGTTTTTCAAATTCCTAATGCAGTCATTAATGTTATACAAGGTGAAACATGGGCACATTTATGGTATTTATATTGTCTTTTAGGAATATATATTACTTTTCCTATATGGAATATGATTAGCAAAAATGCCTCTGAAAGAGAATTTAAATATATTTTAATAATATTATTTATTTTTGCATCGATTATAAAAACTTTAAATACAATGGGTTTTAATATTGGTTTTTATAATCATATTTCAAATATATATCCATTTTGGTTTTTATGTGGTGCAGGGTATCATAGAGGATTTTTTGATATATCCAAAAAAAGAGCAGTTACTTTAATCCTTACAAATTCGGCTTTATTATTAGTATTAAGTTATCTTGAAACATATGATTATTTTAGCAGTTTAAATTTTTCTGATTTATTTGGATATTCCTCAATTTTAGTTATTGGACAATCAGTAGGCTTATTTGCACTTATTTTGAAGCTAAATCTTGCAAAATGGCTGAAGAAAGTTTTACTTGAAATAGCTGATAAATCATTTGGTATATATTTAGTGCATATGTTATTTGTGAATTTTGAATATAAGCTGTTGTCATTAAATCCATTTGAAGATGGATTATATATTGGTTTTGTACTTATTATATTTAATATTATTTTATCATATTGTTGCACATGGGTACTAAAAAAAATACCATTTATTCGAAAATTTATTTAATTTATATAGTAACATGTTCGGAGGATAAAGATGAATTTAATATCAATTATAGTTCCGGTTTATAATGTTGAGAAATATTTTGATGAATGTGTTAAAAGTATACTTAATCAAAGTTATAAAAATATAGAAATAATACTTGTAAATGATGGTTCCACAGATAATAGTGGTAATTTATGTGATAATTATGCTACTATTGACCCAAGAATTAAGGTTATTCATAAAGAAAATGGCGGATTATCTGATGCCAGAAATTTTGGAATGAAAAATGCAAATGGTGAGTATTTTTCTTTTATAGATTCAGATGACTATATTGATAAATATTTTATAGAAAATCTTTATAACGCTTTAATATCCCAAGGTGATGACTGTAAAATTTCAATGTGCCGTTTTACAAGAAATATCAATGATTTTTCAAATGATAAATCAATTGCAAACAAAGTTGATAGCAATGAAGTGCTAAAAGATATTCTTTATCAAAATGATGATAGTTTGTATTCGGTTGCAGCCTGGAATAAGTTATATCATAAAACGGTATTTAATTCTATTATATTTCCTAAAGGTTTTATAAATGAAGATATGTTTGTGATTTGTGAAGTATTATCAGAAACAAAGAGCGTATCTGTAATTGATTATAAGGGTTATTATTATAGAATTAATCAGAATAGTATAACACAAAAGAAATTTAGTTTAAAAAATATGGATATAATTAAGGCCTGTGATCATATTATTGATTTTATAAAGAAAAAAGATAATTTTTATTATCTAGAAAAAGCGGCAATTAACTTAAAATTTCGCAGATGCTATCAGATGCTTTATAAATTATGGTTATCAAATGCCCAATATGAAGAATATGAGAAAACATTATATTCATTTATAAAGGAAAATAAATTTTTTATTTTAAAGGATAAAGATAGTAAAAAATCTTCTAAGATGGCTGCAATTATGGCAATGACCGGAAAGATCTCTTTTAAAATCTGTACGAAGATTATTTATGGATTAAAGGAAGGAAAATAAATGGTGGATTTAAGTATTATTATTCCGGCATATAATTGCGAATCAACAATAGGCAGATGTTTAGATAATATTATAGACGAAAGATATTCTGATAAATATGAAATAATTATTATTAATGATGGCTCCCAAGATAAAACTCAGCAAATTTGTGAGAATTATAAAAATAAATATTCTAATATTATTCTTACCAATAAAAAAAATGGTGGAGTGAGTTCAGCAAGAAATACAGGACTTGATATAGCTGTGGGGAAGTATATAATTTTTATTGATAGTGACGATTATACTGAGAAAAGTATCATTGATTATATTTTTTCAAGATATAATCAAATAGATGATTTAGTTCTATTTGATTATGATTTAGTAAATAAAAATGGGAAACACATTGGTTCAAAAATAGAATATTTATCAGAAGATTATAATTATATATTTAAGGAAATTTTAACTCAGAAATTAAATAATCCTTTTGGCAAAATATTTAAATCTAATATCATTCAAAAATACAATATTAGATTTAATACAAATATATCGTTGGGTGAAGATTTAGAATTTTTACTAAAATATTATGTGAAAATAAAAAGTCTTAAAATTTGGAATATAGTTTTATATCATTATATATATAATGATAACTCTATTACAACAAAAAAATTATCTGCATCAGATATAAATGACTATTGTTTAGCTTATGAATATGAAATAAAAACACTTAAAAATACTAATAATATATATATATTAAATGAATCATATATAAGAGTGATATTTAGGAAAATATTTATTTCCAAAAATGTTTTTTATAATATAAGATTATTTAAAAATGTATATAAATCTAATACTCTTATAAATGAAATTTTTTCGATTAAATATCCTAAAAAAACAAATATTAAGAAAAATATACTTAAACTATTAATAAAAAGGGGAAAAAATGAAATTAAAGATAATAAAAGATAATATTATATTTTATGTGGCTTTCATTTTATATTATATAAGTATTTTTGTAACTTATATTCCTTTTGAAAAAGCAGGAACATTAAAAATATTATTAGCTTTATTTACATGCTTATGTCTTGCAATTAACTTAATTCCTAAAATTATGATTAGAATTAAGTTTAAGTATATTAAAAAGAAAAGAATCCTTGTAGTAATGTGTGTTGCTATAGGTGCTGTTTTACTTAAAGATTTTTTTGTAATAGTAATCTACCTTTTTGGAGTTAATATTTATCTTAGAATAAAGGATTTGAAGCCACTTTTTAAAATAAGTTTCTATCTTCTTTTAATTATTACAATCGTTACAATATTACTTTGTATGATTGGTGTTATTAATAATGTTGTTACCGCAAGAAATGGTGTGCAGAGATATTCTCTAGGCTTTTATCATAGTAATGTTTTACCACAGATAATTTTATATCTTTGTATTTATTATCATATATTCAAAAAAAATATAACACTTGTCAGCTTTACAGTTTTTGAAGTAGTATCTATATTAGCATATATTATATGCAATTCAAGAAATGCTTTTTTTGCAATACAGGTTTTATTAATTATTTTTATAATAGTAAAAAAATATCGTTGTAATAGAAGATATATTAAACTTTTAAAGCTTATTGCAATTAGTTCTCCTATTATTATAGCAATTATTTCATTATTATTATTATATTTATATAGCATAAATTCGTCGATAGCGATTACATTTAATGATTTTTTTAACAATAGAATTCATATGTGTTGGTTATACTATCAATATCAAGAATTCAAGGTTATAAATTTTATGACAACTGAATATTTTCAAAAAATTATTCTTACACTTGATAATGGTTATTATTATTCAATTGCAAGATATGGTGTTATTATTCTTGTCCCTATATTTATGATATTTATATCTATTACGAAAGGGGCATATAAACGAAATAATGGATATTATTTAGCTGCAATAATCGTACTTTCAGCAGTAAACTTTATAGATAATGGATTTTTTTCTTTTATATTTTATCCATTTATTATTGAAGCTATATATTATTTTAAATATAGAAATAGTTATAAAGATGCTGACATTTTATATATTATAGAACAAAATATATAAAATCAGCTGAATTATTATAAATGAAAATGACTTTAGCTATTGATTATATATTATAAAAGGAAAGTGAAAATATAATGATTATATTTTATGATTCATTAGGAGGAGCAGGTGGCTCACAAACATTAAAATTTAGAATATGCAAATGGTTTAAGGAACATGATATATCATGCGCATTAATGACAAATGATAAAAATGATAATTTCACTATTAAAATGTTTGAAGATCTTAATATACCCATATTCTCTTTTAAGACAAAAAATTATTTAGATTGTTATGAAATATTAAAAAAATTAGATGATAATAATTTAAAAGTTATATGTTTTACAAGAGATGCATATTTGGATATTGAATATGTAAAATATAAAGGATCTATGTTTTTTTATAATGTACTATATTGTATTCACCCTGATACATTAGAATCAGGAAGTAAAAGTCATAAAGGTATTTTAAATGCATTTATAACAAAATATTATAAAAATATTTTAATAGATATAATTGATAATAAGTCATTAGTTATGATGGATCATATAACCGCTAAAAGTACAAGAAAATATAATGATTTAAATGATGATGTTGTATTCCCAATATGGTGGTTACCAATGTATTGTGAAAAAATCGAGAATTATGAAGAAATTATTGAAAAAAGTTATAAAAGTAATAAAATTCTTACAGCTGGAAGAGCAATATTTCCTTTTAAAGGTTATTTTATGGGATTAATAAAAGATTTTGATAAATTATGTTCTGAATTTCCTGATATATATTTAGAAATAGTTTCAGATGGACCAGATATTGATAAAATAAAATCGTTTATCGACTCTTTGGACGAAAGTGTAAAAAAGAGAATATTATTGACAAGTTGGATACCTTATGACGAATTAAACAATAAAATATTAGAATGTAAATTATTTATAGGTATGGGAACAACTGTTATTGATTCGAGTTTAAAATATAAACCATCGATAGCAGTTGGATATAATACTCTTGAAAATAAAGCAAAATGTTTATTTTATGAAGATGTTCATTATAATACTGTAGATGAAAGTTGTAAGGATGATGCGTATTCTTTGATTTCAAAGGTTATGAATAGTTCATATGAAGATTATAAGAAAATGAGTTTATTATCTTTTTCAAATACAGAAGCAGTTTATAATATTGAAAAAATTATTCCAGAAATATTAGCGTACAAAACAAATGATATGAAAAGTATATTTAATTATAAAAATGTGTTTATATATGGTTTGTATAATAGGATGAAGTCAAAAAATAATAAGGGGAATTAAAATATGCAGGTAGTTAAATATGTGTTTCAGCCTCACGGCGATGACCGCGGACAGTTGGTTGCGCTTGAAGAGTTTATTGATATACCATTTGAAATCAAGCGCGTGTATTACATGTATGAAACAGGAGAAGGCGTAAGAAGAGGTTTTCACGCACACAAATCGCTGGAGCAAATATTAATCTGTATTCATGGGACATGTAAAATTCTTTTGGATAACGGTTTTGAAAAGAAAATTGTTCCACTGGAAAAACCATACGAAGGATTGTACATATCTAATGATATGTGGAGAGAAATGTATGATTTTTCTCCCGACGCAGTATTGCTTGTATTAGCGTCGGATTTATACGATGAATCGGATTATATTCGAGATTATGACGAATTTATAAAAATGGTAAATAGTAAGGAGAAGCCGTAATGAACGTACCGTTTGTCAGCTTTAAACCAATGGAGCGGGAACTGGATAAAGAACTCAGAGCAGCCTTTGACAGGGTATTATGCAGTAGCTGGTATATAGACGGAAAAGAGGACAGGGATTTTGAATCGAAGTTTGCTGAATATTGCGATTCTAAATACTGTATAGGAACAGGCAACGGACTTGACGCTTTGATGTTAGCGTTAAAAGCGCTTGATATTAAAACAGGCGATGAAGTAATTATACCTTCAAATACGTTTATTGCTACTGCTTTGGCCGTAACATACGCGGGAGCTACACCGGTTTTTGTTGAACCGGATATTAAAACATATAATATTGATCCATTAAAAATAGAAGAGAAAATTACAAAGAATACCAAGGCAATTATGCCTGTGCATTTATATGGCCAACCGGCCGATATGGATAAGATAATAGAGATTGCCAAAAAAAATAATTTGTATATTATAGAGGATTGTGCACAGGCTCACGGAGCAACATATAAACATAAGATAATCGGAAGTTTTGGAGACGCGGCGGGATTTAGCTTTTATCCCGGAAAAAATCTCGGAGCTCTCGGTGATGCCGGCGCAGTTGTAACTAATTCTGAGGATATTGCGGACAAGGTTAAAGCATTGGGAAATTACGGCTCGGATTATAAATATCATCATATTTATAAGGGAAGTAATTCAAGATTGGATGAAATGCAGGCTGCTTTTTTGTCAGTTAAGCTGTTACATTTAAATCGTATGAATCAGGAAAGAAAAAGAATTGCGTCAAGGTATATCAATGAAATAAAAAATCCTTCAATTGTTCTTCCACATGTAATTGAAGGGGCAGAACCGGTTTGGCATATATTTGCAGTCCGTTCAGACCGCAGAGATGAACTTTCAGAATTTCTCGGAAAAAATAACATTGTTACAAATATGCATTATCCTACCGCAATCCATTTGCAGGAATGTTATAAAGATTTGAATATTAAAAAGGGCGAACTTCCGATTGCGGAAGAATTAAGTCTTACGGAGCTTAGTTTACCTATATTTTATGGTATGACTGAAGATCAAATAAGTCATGTTATTGAAACGGTAAATAAATTCAACTGATTATTTTTGAGAATAATGAAATGGATGGTAATATGAAATTACGGAAACTAAAAATAAAGGACGCATTGCTAATGTTGGAATGGATGCATGACGAAAGCGTTACTATGCATTTAAAAACAGATTTCAGAAATAAAACTGAGGATGATTGTGTTTCTTTTATTTCATCCAGTTTATCAGATAAAAAAAATATCCATATGGCCATAACAGATGATAATGATGAATATATGGGTACAGTTTCGTTAAAAAATATTAATTATATTGATAGCTTTGCAGAATTTGCCATTACAGTCAGAAGAACAGCAATGGGAAAAAATTTCGCTTCATTTGGTATGAATGAAATAATTCGGATCGCACATGAAGATTTAAATATAAAAAGAGTAATATGGTGTGTATCTACTAATAATCATAGAGCAATAAAGTTTTATAGGAAATTAGGTTATATACAGATTTCAGACGTACCCGAGGAATTATTGAAAAAATATTCAGATCAAATGGATTTGATCTGGTTTGAAGGTTAGGATGATGTTAATTGTATATTTATTTAAAGCATATTATTAAAAGCATATTAGGCGAAAAAAGATATAATAGCTTACGTAAAAATAAAATATTAAGCGATTTTGCTAAAATTGATGATAATATAAAATATAAAATAAATAATAATAATAGATTTAAGGATATTCACAAAAATCAAAGATGTTTTATATTGGGAAACGGTCCCTCATTAAAGGATGTAGATTTAGCTTTATTATCAAATGAAATTGTTTTCTCCGTTAATAATTTTTGCAAGGTTAAGGATTTTAAAAATGCCAAAACAAACTATCATTTTTGGATAGATGACGCTTTTTTTAATTTAAGAAAAGACATGAAATATAATATGAATGATATAATGAAAAATTATTCATTAATGTCTGAAGAAAATGCAGAATGCTTTGTTCCTATTTCCGCTTTAAAATTTATAAAGGATAATAAGCTGGATGAAAAGCTTAATATTAATTATTTGATAAACGGCATACCATTTGAAGCTTTTAAACTTGATGAATTTGATATATGTTCTATTATTCCTTCATTTACTACTGTTGTACAATATTGTATAATTGTAGCAATATACATGGGTTTCAACGAGATATATTTGTTAGGCTGTGATTCTACGGGTATAGTAGCGACAATAAATTGCGCTTTAAATCAGAAAAATAAAGATATGCATGCGTACGGTAACGATAATACAGAAAATGAGATTAACGGTTTGCTTAAGCATTGGAATATGTCTAAGGTTTTTTTTGATCAGTATTTATTGTTTAAGGGCTATGAGTATTTGAATGATATTTGCAATAATAAAAATATAATTCTGAAAAACTGTTCAGAAAAGTCGTTAATAAATTCAATTAAAACAGCTTCAATTAATGAAGCGCTTGAAAATTAAAATGATATAATAAGGAAGATTTATATGAAAGTAACCGCTGTAGTTCCAATGAAATTAAATAACAGACGTTTGCCTCAAAAGAATACAAAATGTTTTAAGAATGGCAAGCCGCTGTGCTGGTATATATTATCGACTCTTTTAAAAATAAATGAAATAGAAGAAGTATATGTTTATTGCAGTAATCCAGATATAAAAAAATACATTCCTGAAGGTGTCAATTATCTGAAACGTTCTGAAGATTTAGATCAGGATTCTACTAAAATGAATGAGGTTTTACAGGCTTTTGCGAGAGAAATTCCTTCGGACATATATGTTATGACGCATACAACCGCTCCTTTTATAAAATCATCAAGTATAAAAAAAGGCTTAGAGGCTGTTTTGTCAGGCGATTTCGATTCGTCATTTGCGGTAAAGAAGCTTCAGGATTTTTTATGGAAAGACGGAAGGCCTTTTAACTATGAGTTGGATAATATTCCCCGAACGCAAGATTTACCTCCGTTGTTTGAAGAAACAAGCGGGTTTTATATATACAAATCAAATATAATAACAAATCTGAACAGAAGAATAGGACAAAAGCCTTTTCTTGTTGAGGTAGGTGAAATAGAATCAATTGATATTGATGAACCTGAAGATTTTAAAATAGCGGACGCAATTTATAATCATATTATATTAGAATGATTTCTGGAGGATTGATATGAATAGAGTTCATATTTTAGACTGTACGTTAAGAGACGGCGGATATTGTAATTTATGGGACTTTGGATTTGAAAATACGAAGGATATTATTTCCGGATTAATTAAATCAAATGTTGAAATAATAGAATGCGGATTTTTAACCGATAAGGTAAAATATAATAAAAACGTCACAAAATTTACTGATCTTAAGGAACTATCGTCTGTTATACCCGACAAAAGGGACGGTAAGCTTTTTGTTGCAATGGTAAACTATGGAGAATATGATATAAATTTATTGCCGAATTATGATGGATCATCAATTGACGGTATAAGAGTAGCGTTTCATAAAAAGGATATGTCGGAGGCTTTAGATTTATGTGAAAAAATTAAATCTAAGGGTTATAAGGTATTTATTCAGGCAATGGTATCGTTAAGCTATACGGACGAAGAATTTTTAAGGCTGATAAATTATGCTAACAAAATTGGACCGTATGCGTTTTACATTGTTGACAGCTTTGGAATGATGAAAAAGAAAAGTCTGACAAGATTATTTTATATGGTAGAACACAACTTAAATGAGAATATTTGGATTGGTTTTCATTCACATAATAATATGCAGCTTGCATTTTCAAACGCCCAGGAGCTTGTTAATATACAGACAAATAGAAATTTAATTATTGATTCTTCTGTTTATGGTATGGGAAGGGGAGCAGGTAATTTAAATACAGAGCTTTTTGTAGAGTATTTAAATGATAATTGTGGAACTGAATATAATATTAAACCTCTTCTTAAAATAATTGACGATATTATAAATGGCTTTTATCAGAAAAATTATTGGGGATATTCATTGCCTAATTATATTTCAGCGTCACACAATGCACATCCGAATTATGCAAGCTATCTTGATGATAAGAAAACACTTACTGTTGAAAATATTAATGAAATATTTGATATGATGGACTCGGAGAAAAGTGTAGAATTCGATAAAGAATATATAGAAGAATTATATATGCGTTATATGAACCGCGAGGTTATACAGGAAGCGCGGCTATCAGAATTCAAAGATAAGATCAAGGGAAAAAGGATTATATTAATTGCTCCCGGAAGAAGCTCGGTTGAAGAGACCGATAAAATACTGCGTTGTATTGACAACAATACAATAGTAATAAGTATAAATCATAATTATAATCAAATTAAAACGGATTATATTTTTATCAGTAATTTAAGAAGATTTAGCAGTATTGATAAAGACTTAAAACAAAAATTAATAATTACTTCAAATATTTCAGCTGATCAGATTTATCTTCAGGTTAAATACCATGATTTGCTCAATGATACTGATATGGTTAAAGACAACGCAGGATTAATGTGCGTTAAGCTGCTTATGGATAGCGATGTAAAAGAAATACTATTAGCTGGATTTGACGGTTATTCTCACGAAACCGAAGAAAACTATGCTGTAAAGGATATGGCATATATTTCAAAGAATGCTGTGCTTGACGCATTAAACAGAGGGATCAGCGATGTTCTTAAGAAGTTTAATGAAAATGTAAAAATCAGATTGATTACGTCAGAGAAATATATTCATATACAATAGGAGTATTTATATAATGAAAGTTTTATTGTTCGGTGAATTACTTTTACGCTTGGCTGCGCCAGGGTATACGCGATTGTTGCAAAAGGATTCTTTAGAGGCCACCTTTTGCGGAGGCGAAGCTAATGTGGCCGTATCGCTGTCTAATTTCGGAATAAACTCGATGTTTATAACCAAGCTTCCTGATAATGATATAGGAAAAGCGGCGGTTAATTCACTTCGTTATTTTGGTGTGGATACTTCAAAGGTGTTTTTTGGAAACGGAAGAATGGGATTATATTATCTGGAAAAAGGAGCCTCGCAGCGCCCTTCAAAGGTTATATATGACAGAAAATATTCTGCCGTTTCGTTATCTCAGAAGAATGAATATGACTGGATAAATATATTCAAGAATATTAATTGGTTTCACTGGACAGGCATTAATCCGGCCTTATCAGATAATCTCGCGGATATTTGTCTTGAAGCATGTAAAATTGCAAAATCAAATGGTATTACTGTGTCATGCGATCTTAACTTCCGAAGCAGCCTTTGGTCAAGCGAAAAGGCTAAGAACGTAATGAATCGCTTAATGCCTTATGTAGACGTTTGCATAGCCAATGAAGAAGACGCTGATAAAGTTTTGGGGATAAAATCAAAGGATACTGATATTGAATCGGGAAAGCTTAATAAAAATGGTTATATAGAAGTTGCTGAAACAATTTGCAGTCGTTACGGCTGTAAGTATGCGGCATTTACCTTACGTGAAAGTTATTCTGCCAGTAGAAACGGATGGAGCGGTATGCTTTATGACGCCGAGCGGAAACAATCATTTTTCTCACGATCCTATGATATTCAGATTGTAGACAGAGTTGGCGGGGGAGACAGTTTTACAGCCGGCATTATATACAGCTTAATTACAGGAAAAGAAAATCAGGAAGCAATTGAATTTGCTTCTGCGGCCAGTTGTCTTAAGCATACGATAGAGGGAGATTTCAACAGAGTAACGCTAAGCGAAGTTGAGAGCTTAATAAATAACGGCGGCAATGGGAGAGTTATAAGATAAATGGAAAAGCTGATTAGTGTAATTGTTCCGGTTTATAATGTAGAAGAATATGTTGAAAAATGTGTTCTTTCAATTATTAACCAGACATATAAAAATCTTGAAATAATACTTGTTGATGATGGTTCAACAGATAACAGCGGTAAAATATGCGATGAAGTTGCTATCAAGGATAACAGAATAAAGGTTATTCATAAGAAAAACGGCGGATTGTCTGACGCGAGAAATGTAGGTATAGACATTGCTAAAGGCGATTACTTGGGATTTGTTGATAGTGATGATTTTTTACATCCACAGCATTATGAAATTTTAATAAAAGACGCGTTAAAATATGATGCGGATATCTCTGAATGCAGATTTGTGAGGGAAACAATACAAAGCTATGAATCGTTTTGCAATAAAATATTAAGCTATGAAAGCAAATTATGTAGCAGTCATGATGCATTAATGGATTTATATGCGTCGAAAGAGAACTTTCATATAATGGCATGGGCGAAAATTTACAAAAGGGATTTATTTAAAGATATTAGATTTCCAAAGGGAAGGCTTCATGAGGATATGCCTATAATGTATAAGCTTTATGAGCTTGCCGGTAATCTATCAGTAACAAATGCAAAGCTTTATTATGTCAGCGAAAGAGTCGGAAGTATAACACGATGTCAATATAATCGTTTTCGTATTGAATGCTGGTTTGAACATTATATTCAAACCTTTGAATATTATAAGAGCTCTAATAATAATGAGATTATGAATTCTGTAAAAGCAGGATACATTCAGGATATGCCGCCTTATTGGCTAATGTGTTATTCTGCGCATGATAAAGTTATGATGAAAAAGCTTATAAGAGAATACAGAAAATTTTTTAAGCTTAATGTGTTGCGTTTGATTAATAAAAAATTAAGGATAAAAGCAATTTTAAATTATTTTAGTCCTAATATAGTTATTTTTCTAAAAAAAATCAAGAGAAAAATTAAATATATCAAAACGCTTATTAGCGGATATTTTATGAATAAGGCAAAGTATGACGAATATGATGAAAACACTATATTTATATATGGAGTACCGGAGCATGGAAACATAGGAGATCAGGCTATCGCTGCCGCAGAGGTAAATTATATATCGGATCTTTTTCCAAATAGAAAAATTGTTTTAATACCAGAATATGAATGCCACAGAAATTTGATTAGTTTGAAATTATTAACTAATAAGCGTCATAATTTATGTATTATTCATGGAGGAGGGAATATGGGTATTTTATACCCATTTCAGGAGAGTATAAGATTATTAGCTGTTAAACAACTCAAAAAGGCTAAAATTATAATTTTTCCTCAGTCCATTGATTATTCAGAAGAATCAAAAGCCTTACAAAAGGCAAGAAATATTTATCAGTCACATAAAAATCTTGTAATATTTACCCGTGAAAAATACAGTGAATTAATCAGGGAAAAAATTTTTCCCAATTGCGAGGGCTACCTGGTTCCTGATATCGTATTATCCTATAAGCCTGATATTTTGGACGCAGAAAGAAATGGTATACTTTTTTGTCTCAGACATGATAAGGAAAAAAATTCAGAAGCAGGCAATTTGATTAAAGCTATTACAGAGGCTTCTGAGAAATATGAAAAGAATATAAAGTATATCGACACATACAGCAGGGATTATGCAAATAAATATGAATTTCAGCTTGAGGGATTAAATAAACTTTGGAGTGAATTTAAAAAATCAGAGTTAGTTATAACGGACAGACTTCACGGTATGATTTTCAGCGTTATTACCGGAACTCCATGCATAGCGCTCGACAATAGTACCGGTAAGGTAGGCAACCTATATAACACATGGCTGAAGGATTCTAACGTGGTATTTGTTTCTGATTCAAGAGACATAAACAACGTTGTTGAAATGATAAAAAATAAAAAATTCAAGAAAATAAATTTCAACATAGAAGAATTTAGGCAAAATTTTTCAAAGCTTGCCGAGGTTTTGAAAAGGTTTGAATAATGAAATACTTTGTCAAAGGAGTCTAAGAATGAAAAACGTTATAAAGATTTTTCAGCCTGTTATATCAGAACGCACAATAAAATATGTTTATGAAATTTCCGGTGAATGGAGCGAAGCCTTTAATTTATCAGAGAATTTTTTTGTTGAATATAGCTGTAATATTTCAAATATACCGTTTGGAATTGCAGTAATACCTTTTTTATGTAATATACTTCCCATTGTATGGGTATATGACGCCGATGTGTATCTTGAAGTCTGCGATAAAACCTTTTTAGAAAGTATACCTGAATTTAAAAAAGGATATGAAGATATGTATCCCATGCTTGAATTTAAAGGTAATATTCATGCAGAAAATATTGAAGACAACAGTCAAAAAGATAATAAAGGCGCTGTTTCATTTTTCAGCGGAGGAGTAGACGCGTTTAATACATTGGTTAATCATATAGATGAAAAACCGACCTTGTTAACCGTTTGGGGAGCGGATATAACGTTTGAAGATGAAGAAGGCTGGAAAAATGTTTATAATCATATCCGGCAGACTGCTTCACAGTTTGACGTTGAGTTTGTGACGATAAAATCAGCTTTCAGACGTTTTATTAATCCGGATATATTAAATAAAAAAGTAGAAGCAAGCTGTGATATGTGGTGGCACGGTTTTCAGCATGGAATCGGAATAATCGCACATGCCGCGCCGGTTTGCTATGTAAAAAAGAAAAAAACGGTATATTTTGCTTCGTCCTTTACTGCTGCCGATAAAGGTAAAATAACATGTGCGTCTGATCCTACAATTGATAATTTTGTTAAGTTCGCAGGTTCTTGTGTAGTACATGACGGCTATGAATTCAGCCGTCAGGATAAAGTTCATAATATAGTAGAGTTTTCTAACAAAAATGGAATAAAGGTTCCGCTGAGAGTATGCTGGAAATCAACCGGCGGAAAAAACTGCTGTCAGTGTGAAAAATGCTGGAGGACAATACTGGAGTTAATTGCTGAAGGAGCATCTGCGGAAAATTATGATTTAAATTATAATTATAAGCAGCTAAAAAGTTTTCATAAATTGTTTTATGATAAAAAAAATATACCTGAATATAGGAAAAGCAGCGTTTATTCAGAAATACAAAAGACAATGAGGAAAAATTTAAATTATAATAATTTACCTGCTGAATTGAAATGGTTTTATAAAACAGATATACGTAAGCTTGGGTATCATCCTTATCGTCATTTTTTCGGAAAATGCAAAAGCAAAGCAAAAAAATTAATAGGATAGGAAACATATGAGTTCAAATAAAAAAACAATAATAAATTTGATTTGCAGCCTTATGGTTTTGGCTACTAATATTATTATTAATTTTTGGCTGTCTCCGTTTATAGTAAAAAATATTGGTGTTGAAGCCAACGGCTTTGTTACGCTCGCTAATAATTTTGTGACGTATGCTCAACTTATAGTAACCGCTTTAAACAGCATGGCTGCAAGATTTATAGCAATATCATATGTGAAAAAGAATTACAAAAAGGCCAATTTATATTATAATTCCGTTTTTTGGGGAAATTTAATTATTGTAGCCGTTTTAATTATTCCCGCAATTTATTTTATTGCAAGACTGGAAAATATTATAAATGTACCTCAAAATATAATAACTGATGTAAAATTATTATTTAGTTTTGTCTTTTTTAATTTTTTTATAACTACCGGACTGCCTAACTGGGATTGCGGAACATATGTTACCAATCGTTTAGATCGTTCATATATTCCTCAGATGATTGCGTCAATTGTAAGATGTGCGTTTTTAATACTTATTTTTATGGTTTTTTCCCCCAAGGTTTATTATGTAGGAATTGCGGCTACTATTCTTACTGTTATTAATTTAACTGCAAATTGCTATAATACTCATAAGCTGACTCCAGAGCTGAAATTAAAAAGGAAAATAAAATGCAGTAAGAAAGCGATTGTAGAATTAGTTGGTTCAGGAATTTGGAATGCTATATCAAACGTCGGAAATATGTTATTAAGCGGTTTGGACCTTGTAATATGCAACCTGTTTTTAGGCGCTACAAATATGGGTATTCTATCACTCTCTAAAATAATTCCTAATTATATGCAGCAGCTTTCATCGTCGATTAGGAATGCATTTGCTCCCGAACTGACGATAAATTATGCAAGCGATAATAAGGAGGCGGTTCTTAACGATATTGGAAGGGCAATGAAAATAACTTCAATAATTTTAACGATTCCGATTGCTATTGTTGTTGTTTTAGGAGAAGAATTTTTTAAATTATGGGTTCCGTCTCAGGACGCCAAACTATTGCAGATATTATCTATATTGTCTATACTTGGATATATGTTTACAAGCGGTACGCAGATGCTGTTTAATGTATTTACAACTGTTAATAAAGTGAAGCCTAATGCCATCGCTATGATTGTAAGCGGAGTATGTTCAACATGTATAACTATATTTTTTATTAAATTTACAAATTTTGGTATCTATGCCGTTGCCGGTGTAAGTACTTTATGTAATTTAATTAGAAATATGATTTTTACATTGCCTGTAACAGCCAAGTATTTAGGATATAAGTGGAATAAATTTTTCCCTCAAGTAATAATGACTATAATTTCGTCAATAGGCTTGATAATAGTGTTCTATTTAGTTAATATTATTTTGCCGAAGGGCTCCTGGACTAATTTAATTATTTCCGCAATAATTCTTGGAATAATAGGATTGATTATCAGTATTTTAATATTACTGAATAAAAAAGAAAGGGCTTTTTTACTTAGCAAAATAAGTAATAAAATTCATATAAAAAAATTCAGAAAAAAATAAAGGAGAACAAATTGATAAAATTAACTTTTTTAGGCGATGTAATGTGTAAATCGCAAATAATTACAGCATGCAAAACTGAAGGCGGTTATAATTTTGATTTGATATTTGAAAATATGAAAGAATATTTTAGTGAATCAGACTATGTATTTGCTAATTTAGAAACTCCGGTTTCGTTTGATAATAGAGATCTGACTTCTGAAGAATGGCGTTTTAATTCGCCCTATGAGTTCTCAGAAAGCGTTTATAATTCCGGGATAGATTTTGTTGCAACCGCAAATAATCATTGTCTTGACAGAGGTATTGATGGAATTACTTCAACTATTAAATCATTGGACAAGGTTGGACTTGCACATACAGGTACTTATTTATCAAAAGAAAATAAAGAGCCGAAAGTAGTTACTATAAATGGCGTAAAGCTTGGTATACTTTCGTATACCTATGGAACAAACGCCTTTTCTAATAATGAGTATTTAAATAAAGATGAAAAATATATGGTTAATATGTTTCAAAATCAAGAATTATCTAATAAAGCGCTGAGATATATTTATAAGAACAGAAATGCCGGTCCGTTTAAATTTCTTTATAAATTTTTAGTTAAGTTTAAAATTGCTCAATTTAATAAACCTATATACGAACGGATAGAAAAAAAATCAAAGCAAATGAAAAATTTACTTGAGGATATTAAAGATATAAAAGCGCAAAATGTAGACTTTACGATTATGTATATGCATTCTGGGGGACAATATAACCCAGGTCCGACGGAATATACTAAAAAGCTTTCTTCATATTTAATAAGTAATGGTATAGATATAATTGCAGGAAGTCATGAACATGTCGTACATGGTGGAGATTTTTCCAGAAAAAATGAAGGCAAGCTTGTGACATATTCGCTTGGCAATTTTGTGGGAATTGCCGGTGTTTATTCAAAACCTTTTGATAAAATGGCAGAATATTCTATTGCCTGGAATATTTATTTAGATGATATAAAAAAGAAAATAATAAAGACAACATTCAGTGTTATGAAAACTATTGAGTTATATGAAAAAAAAATTCAGACAGTTCCTGTATACGATTTAATATATAAGAATAACGGTGTTGAAAAAGAAAAATTAATAGCTGACGCGTTATATATCGCTAAAGTATTTTCCGGTCAAAGCTATCAAGAGGTTCAAAAGGAGTTTATAATTGCTTTGAATTAATAATGCGTCATAGAACACAAAATCATAACCCCTTAAATGATCCCCGTTGAATATAAATGAGAAGCTGTTATCTTCAGAGGCGTCTATAGCCGTATTATGAGGGTAGACATTTTGAGGTTTATATATCATATTATCACTTCCTTTAAAATATTTTTTTGTAATAAAGAAAAAGAGCAAAACAAACTTAATTGTTTGTTTTGCTCTTTTGAATTTTTGCAGCAGATTTGTAATCTCTGCTGATTGAAATTAATCATGGATATAGCATTATACTATACCCATGATTTTTATTCAATAAGATGCAAATTCTTTAATAAGCTCAATAATATTAGGTAAATTGCCATTTAATCTGTTGTAGATAAATACTATGCCTACTAAGATCAAAATATTGCACCTCAAACGTTGAATTCTGTTTTCCATAAATCTCGAATAAGATAATTCCCATTTCCCATTACATTTTTTTAATAATTCGTTATCACGCTTTTTTCTGTACTTTTCATACTTAATCAAACGACAAATCCCAAGTGAAATTGATAATAGCCCTAAAAGAATATCCCAATAAGACAGAATCTCTTTCAATTATTTCTCCTTTTATATATATTTTACAAATATATTGCTTAATCTATAAATATTATTTCTTTTTATATAGACCTTTTTACATAATGTAAAATTCACAATTATCTAAACATAAGATTTTATGATTTATATATCCATTTGATAATAATACAAATTCGCCATATCCCCAACACATTTTACCAGCAAACCATTTATGATCTTTTGGTACATTAAATAAATAAGATACCACATTTTTATAGACTAAAAAATAGATACTATTATTAATTTCCAATTTAATTCTTATATTACATTTGTTGTTATATACTTTTTCTACAACAATACTTTTTATTAGTACATCATGGAAGCCATCATTATTATAATATAATTGAAGAAAAAGTTTTGAAAAAGAACTTTCTATCGTCTTAAAATAATCAGAATATGTTTTACAAATTTCCTTCCAAACTTTATTCATTTCTGTTCTCTTTTTCTCATCTTTGTAATCATAATCTAAATATTCTTGCTTAAAATACTTCATGATTTAAACTCTCTAACTAAAATAATAGTGCGGGAACAGGAAAAAAATTAAATGATGGTATGTATACTAGTCCACTATACGGCATTGGCCCTATTATAATGACGTGTTTTCATTCTGGTTGCCTTGTATTGGATTACTCGTCATACCATCTTCATAAATATCCTTTAATTTATTTGTAGATGGTGAAAATTCATTAAAAGGACTTTCATATGCAAAACGTATAGTTTCATCCGCATATGTTACTTGATATACATCATATAATTGATAATATGGTTTACTAACTGTGCCACAGTAGTCATACTCTGCTTTACTCAAAAATTTTTCTTCATTCTTTTTCCAATCCCAACCTGTTTTTTCTTTTAATGTTTTAAGAACTTTAGAAGGTGGAGAGCCAGGAGAATTATTATTTTTATCATGAGGAGAACCATCATCATTCTGTGAATAAGTCTTTTTTCCATTCTTATATGATAAATGTACATGTTGTCCCTTATCATTATTATTGCCATGTGCATTTTCTATTCAGCGAAAGCGGATCTTCTAATTTACCTGCATATGAATCCCTGCTGATAAATCTACCTGTTGCCGGGTTATAATACCTCGCCCTGAGATAAACAGTCGCAGTTTCCTTGTCAAAGTACTCACCGCAGTAACAGAACGCATTCGTATCGTTTTTATCGATATTCTTCTCAACGCCAAAAGCGTCATATGTATACTTCTTTGTAACCTCGCCGTCAGCATTTGTAAGATTTACAACGTCCCCATGCTCATTCTGCGTATAGTAGGTATACTCGGACTTGTTGCCATTTCTGTAGTTGTACTTCGCAACAAGATTTGTGCCTCTGATGTAACAATCAGCTTCATAGAACTGGTTGTCGATAATGTATGCAACAAATTTATTATATCATAATTCCAATGCTTTTGTAAAGAATCAAACCCCCCCGTTAAACGGGTGGTTTGAGAAAGCCCTACCAACTGCATTTCATTCTCAGCTACCACTTAAGGGGTTTTATTATTTCTTTTTATACTTTTCTCTTGTAAATGGATCGGTTGTTTCAAACAGGCTTAACTGATCGCTTACAATATCTGGATATATACTAAAAAAGTGTACAAGTAAGATATAATAAAAACATCAAAATAAAAGACAAGCAGGAGGAATAAAAAATGTCAGGAAAAAGCCCACCAAAGTACACAGAGGAATTCAAAAAACAATCGTAAATTTATATAAAGCAGGGAAAACGTATTCACAGATAAGTCAGGAATACGGAATATCGCAAAGCGCCTTAGCCAACTGGATAAAGAAGTATTCAGAAGTAAAAATGGATGATAACACCATTCTTACCTCCAGGCAAATCAAGGAGCTTCAGAAACGAAATGCACAGCTTGAAGAGGAAAATCTGATATTGTTATATACTCACTTAAATACACATAAATCGTAGAAACAAAACTTAACCTAAAAATCGGGTACAGTTTAAACAAACTTTACCCGATTTCATTCTTTCACGAATTCCACATTTTATATTGTCGCTCATATTTTTACTTTCTTCTTGTGCAAACGCTGCATATATTGACATATATATTCTCAGCTCCTTATCAAAATTATTTAAATGTTCCTTTTCAAATTCCACTATTATTCCCATATTAAAGAGCTTATACAAGATTTTCAATGTATCAAGTGTATTTCTTCCAAAACGACTGATTGATTTTGTCAGTATCAAATCAATTTTCCTTTTTTCACAATCCTCCAGCATACGTTGAAACTCCGTTCTGTCTTCCAACCTCAAACCTGACATTCGTTCAGCGTATATGTCTACTAAAATCCAATCCTTATTATTTTGTATATATTTTTCATAATAAGCTTTCTGCACAATAAGACTTGATTCCTGCTCTTCGTGATCTGAGCTTACTCGGCAATAAGCTGCTACTTTTAGTTTTGACATTACAATTTCCTCCTTTTTATATAAAAGATAGAATAAAAATAAACAAGAGTTCAACTTACAGGATTTGAACTCTCGTTTTTATTTCTATTATATTGTGGTTTTACATAACAAAAAAGCTACATTTTTGTGCGATTTGCACTAAAAATGTAGCTTTCAACTTGTCAAGCACTGACAAAATAGATGAATGATAAAAGTGGACTAAAGGGTTCGGATTTCAGGTTTTTGACTTTTTCCTTTTTGAAATTTAACTTTTTTATTTTATAATGCGAACTCTGCCTAATAATACAAAATAAAGAAAAGACTATTTACTGGATTCTCAACATAAAAGACAACGCAGTTTGGACTGTAAGGTTCAAACTGCGTGAAGGTTATCAATCAATTTAAAAAATAAGCAAAAATCCAGCAAACTCCAAAAGTAAGATTGGACTAAAAGATTCAGATGGGTTAGGTTCATCAATTAGGATTACTTATTTATCACTATAATAACTTAGTTCATTTAAAACATCCAAAAGATATTTATCTTTAAAATTTGCATCTGTGTAATATTGCAAAACTTTTGAAATTTGAACGATTATAAGAAATATTGATCCTATAAATAGAATAAAAGCAATACCCTCATTTTGTGTTTTTGTGTCAGCATATATAGTACTTGCTATCAAGGCACCAAGTGGAACTCCTATTAGCATATCAATAATTCTATTATTTATATTTGAAAACCTAGAGTTTCTTTTGTTTAAAATTTCTTCGCATTCCTCCTTAAGTTTTCCAATCTTATCACATGTGTTTATTCCTAATTTGGTAAGAAGCTCTCTAACATCATTTATATAGTCTTCATACTCACTCTCTTTAACTTGAATTTCTTTATTTCGCTCTTCCATATGATATATTTTATCTTCACGAGGTATTTCTAAAACAAATGAAGCTATTATAATAATAAAATAGGAAATATAAATCAACATACTATTTAATTTCAATATTAAAATTAAAGCAATAAATATTAAAGAACACATAACTAAAAAAATCATAATCCAGTATGGCAGTTTAAATAATCTCTTCATATCCTTTAAATTTCGGCACTTTTTCAATTTACTTGTGGGATCCTTTTCATATATGGCTCTACGAACTAAATAATATCTATATGTCATAATAGTCCTCCAATCTGTTGTTGTGAATTAAGAGTAAATTGTAAATTAAAACACTGTTAGCTTTATATCTACATAAAATTCACAAGTGTTTAGTTCACATACATAGCTTTATATAAATAGTGATTTACTAGTTAAATGAATCATTTCCAAACCATTATTTTCAATAGTACTTAAATACAATTCGACTTTAAGTAGCGCTGATTCAAGTTGCTGCAGCGTGTTTATTTTATTGATAAAAGGTGCATCTGATTCAATCAAAACTTTATCAATAGGAATATTCGATATTAACTTACGACCGTTTATTGATTGAGTCATCATCTCATTTATCGAAAAATAACACCCCATTTTAACGGCTCTATGCAACTGTGATAATGAACCTGAAAACCAGTGAAGAATACATTTATTATTCTTAGTACAATCATACTTTTCAAGAATATCAAGTACATTTTTATCAGCAAAAACAGAATGAATAGAAATCACCTTTCCACCTTTTGATGAGCACCATTTGATTATATTCTCGAAAACATCTATTTGTTTATTTTTTGAGGAGTAGAATTGACGATTGTAGTCCAATCCTATTTCACCAATGTAAGCAGCATTTTCAATGTATTTTTCAACTAGAGGTAGCTCATTGTATCGTTCAGAAACTAGCTGGGGATGTAATCCCAACGCAACCTTTATATTTTCATATGAATGAAAATAATCTATTTCTTTTTCATATGCTTTCGGCGTGGTTGTTACAGCTAAAATATTTATGTTGCTTTTTTTGGCATTTTGAGCAAACTCTATCATTGATGGCATCAAATCTAAATGACAATGTGAATCGTAAATCATATCAATTATCCTTAAAAAATCTATTTATCAGTTTTATGTTCTTCTTGCTTCAAGTATTCGGAAATAAAGTTATCAACTTCTATCAAGCCACGATAATAAACATTAGATAACTGATTTATGTACTTTTCATCTCCATCAAGTCTGCCACCTTTGTAAATAAGAATACTTTTTAAGTCTGGGTTATCCTTAAGGCGCTTTATTGCTATTTGAAACGAGCGAAGCTGTTCTCCTTTACGCTTAGAATGGGCATTGATAATTTCTTTAACGGAGTTTACCGAGTAAGTTGTTGGGTCATTTTCAAATTTATACGCTTTATGCATAGCTGCACGACGAATAAGACAAGGTACACAATATCCACAATGCTGGGATGGCAGCCCAGACCATCGAGCTTTTTGTGGTGAAGAACACGATGTAGATTTTCGAATTGTTTCCAACAAAATATCCTTATTCAAACATTCATCAGCCATTTCACCTTTTGTTTTATTCCAATATGGATTGACTATTGAGTATGGCAATTCTAAACTTAATAATACCTTATTCCAAAGATTCATATAGAATGGATGTGTGGTTCTAGTGCTATGAGATCCAACACGCAGATTATCAAGCGGTACATTAAGCGCTATAAGACCATTTTCAGGTACTTGAAGAACATTATTGTCCTTCAATCCACTAAGAATGAAAATACCAAAAGATATAAATAAAAACGAACGACTTCTTGTTGAATTCTCTATATCTCCATCAAGCAACATATCTTTGCCAAAGGAAAGCCAAAGATTAAAATATGTTGGTGTTATATCGGAATATCTGTTTTTGAACTCAGCAAGTAAAGCTTTTTGAGCATCCTTTGTATATCCGTCACCTGCATGACTTACCAAAGCAATCTTATGATTTTGTTCCAGATGATTAATTGTTCCAATAAGGCTATCCATGCCGCCCGAAAACAGCGACACGGCATCATAACTAGTTTTACGTTCTTTGTTTTCGGAGAGGACATTTTCACGTTTAACAAACTCAATTTCCCAACGGTCTCCTGTAAGAAAATTCAACATTTGTGAGAATAGATTTTTTACAGATGTCCAAATGTTTAAGTTGAAAACCGGAAGTTCAATAGCAATTTCCCTTGTCCAACTATCTTCTGCATGTTTGATTCGAGAAATTCTTGTATCAGCAAGATAAACCAGTATTGCTAATTCAATAATATCAAATCCGTCTTCTGTAGGATAAATTTCTTTTTTTCTAAGATCATTAAGAATATTATCTATGTATATTAAATGCTCGCTTTCATTTTTTAAGGGTATTTGAGCAATTACAGTATTCCCTGTTTTTTTCATATTAACAGCATTGTCATCATAGCTACCAATCAGTTTATATTTGCTCATAAACTATTCCTCCTCATACGAAGACATTATATCAAACGTTGTATTATAAATTGAATCTACAACATTTTGAGCTTGCTGTTGACTAATGTTACAAATATCAACATTTAACCTTGAAATAGAATCTGAAATAGCATTTTGTATAAATTCCTTCATCTGGTTTTCTATATTTTCAATAGTAGATATATTGTCTGGCAGCGAAAACATCTTATTAGCAATATCATTAAGAAGTTTTTGTTGTACAACATCTGCCATATATATTTCAGTAAATGCAAGAAATTCTGAAGGAGATAGTGACTCGATTTGTTTATTTTCTAAATCCGGTATCGTAGATAATGCATCTATATATGCACTTCTTGCAATTCCCTCATCAGTTCTCCCACCATCCGGGCAAACAAAGTCCATGATTCGAAGAAAAACTTCTTTAGCTGGTTTCCCGATTATATCTCCAAGATTGAACCTATTTGCTGTAGCGGAAATATTGCCCCCAGCAAAACCGCTCATAATGCTTACTAATTTTGCCGTACTTCTTCGTGCTGAGCCTAAGCGTATTGTTGCATTTTGGGAGCCGCCAGCTGATTTTCTCACATATGACGAAATAGCTTTATGCAGCCTGTCAGTTTTATTTCCACCGCTATTTATGTAGCGAGTAAAATCACTTCTAGGAGATGTAAATCGCTTTGAATCAAAAGACTGGGTATCATCATACTGTTCATTATCTACAGGTATTTTAGAATCTTGTTGCGGCATGTCATTTAGATCGTCATCCAGCCAAGATGGTACTAATGGTGTATTCCCGTTTTGACCTCGATTACTTGTTGATGTTCCCATGATTCTTCACCTCATTTTAATGCAGTTTCTGCAGCTATTTTTGTGAGTTTTGTACCAGCTGTTTTCAATTTTTTAATATATTTACGAAGCCTTTCTTTGCCTTCAACGGTTGTAATACAATTTTTCCATCCTGCACAAATCCAAGCACCAACTGTATCTGTTTGAAATGATTCAATAAAGCTTAACAAACTATTTTCAAGTTCTTTGTGATGTTCTACAAGGATTCGTATCCCATTAATTCCATTAGGTTGCATAGATGTATCTGGAATCTTTTTTACTTTCGTTTTCAACTGGTTAAATACCAATCGAGCCTCATCATTTGACAAATTTTTAATCTCATCGTTTTTGCCAGCAATCGCCATTTTACCGCTCATCAATACATATACTAATTCTCTCAACTGCTCAGATTTTATCTGTTCAAAGAAAAAGTCTTCCCGCTCTTTGCATGCAAAGAAATATGGGCGTAAATCGACATCTTTTAATGTAGGTTCACTTATAACCCATTTGGAAAAAGACCTATCTTTTTTCCAACGTTCAATATGTTCGTCTATTTTGGGTGTTTCCTGCATTTGTCCATTTCTTGGAGCTAACATGACAATAGCATCATGATCAGATTCATCATTTGATTTTGAATCGTTGGTTGTCAATTGTTTTTCAAATTCAATTAATAAATGACATTGACCATAATCATTAGTAAGTGTGGCAATTTCTTTATATTGATTTGGAAAATAATATTCTGCAAGCATCAATTTAGCCAGGATTGGAATCCGAATTGAATCCCCGAAACCACGAGCATCTGCCATTTGTTTACGCAACAACAACATATTGATAAACCGCTTGATTTTTCGAGGATTACCCTGAGTGTTTCCTGATAAAATATCTGAAATTTGATTTGCTACAGATATTTTTTCAACGAGTGAATCATAATTTGATTCCAATGTATTTCGCAATTCTTCTTCACTAAATCCGGAATTCTCCCATGGCTTTTTCATTTTATTAATTGTTACTTCAAGTAAAGCATTGAACTCTTTGTTATTATCTGTTATTTGAGAACTTATCATTAAAAGAGTAATGTACATCTCTGATTCTACTTTTCCAAGAGCAGGAATTTTAAATGGAACTTGAATAAGCTTTTCAAGGTAACGCTTTGAATAATCATCACTATTATCATTATCTGTTGGCAAATTGGGAAAATGACTGTGAACAGCATATTCAATCATTGCTTCGTCAGCAGCTATAACAAAAGCTGTATATTTTGTAAACATAAACAAGCGAGCTGCTTCTAAAGTTTCAATAGTTACTTTAGGGAGGCATCTGTCTAAGTCATCAATTAAGATAACCAACTTATCTATTTTTGATTTTTTTAATAACTCCTCAAATGATTTTTGAAATTCAGAAAATTCCTTATTCAGAGATACATCTTCAAAAACCTTTGCATCAGTCATATAACTTTCTATACTGTCTAATACGCTATTTATCTTATTTTCACTTGAAATCGTACTTTTTAATTTATCTTTTAGAGTGTTTAGTAATCCAATTGGCGGTAGACCTGTTGCGAGAGAAAAAGCAGCACTGCCCGCTGTCTTTACAACAGAAAACCAATTTATATTTTTCCATAGTTTTTGTAATATATCTTCTGCTTCTTCTGATATCGTTATATTTGAAGATAATTCAGAAACAATAGCACTCATTAAAGCTATTTTTGCATCTTCAAAACCTTGATGCTGCCAACCATTAAAACGAATACACACGATTCTATCTTCTTTTTTATCTTCTGAACTAAGTTCATCTTCGACCATTGCCAAAACAGAAGATTTACCCGCACCCCAGTCGCCGTGAACACCAATAGAAATTGGCCGATCATCACAATCCTGAATTATATTAGCAATTGTTTTAGCAATTGCTCTACTATTTAACATATCAACTTTCGTTTCGTTATCCGATAAAATCATCATATTACCTTCCAAATAATAGTTTTTTACTTAAGAAATAATAATCATTTTCCCTTGTTGACACATATTAATATCCAATTATCTTTCTTAACAACCATTATACACCACGCTTCTGTTAATTACAATACATATTGCCAAACAAAGAGCATTTGCAATACATTTTCTACAAATTTATATATTTTACTATGTTGTTTTTATGCAATCTGCCATTAAGCGAAAACAAATATTTCCTCTGTACAAATTTCTTGCAAAGCTTACGAATCTTCACGCCCCAACTAATAGATAATATTTGAGTTACCTCCTGTTTGATTTCGTGTAAGAGAAAAGGCGTATGGAGTCCATTCGTTCCATACGCCTGTAACGGTAATATTTTGTTTTACAGCAGTTCAAAAGTCAAAAAACAGAGAATGCCATCGCTCCGTTTGCTTACTTTATTTCTATTCTCTTTATTTCCGGCTGCTGCTCAGCTTTTTTAGGCAGCGTAACCTTTAAAACGCCGTTTGT
>OBJF01000686.1_pt1 | contig 35529 bp, 26 predicted proteins | sample 1519091 | NCBI WGS metagenome assembly OBJF01 (sample SAMEA2452124, study PRJEB22498) | human gut metagenome | biome: human feces; feature: human gut; material: feces | place: Australia | collected 2012
ATACTTGTGCTCAACAATAGTACCGTCAAAGTCTACTGCTATGGTCATTGTATGTCAATATATAATTATATGTTAACTGAGTTTTTTTCCGCTATAGGTTCCAGCAATTCTCTAGCAATGGTAACTTTAGCACATCCAAGGATATCAATTTTTACAACCAGACTAGTAGAACCATCTATTTCACGACATATATTCCCTTCCAACCCTACTAGTTTGCCACCGTTTACACGGACACGATCGCCCAAATGCAGAGGGCATGACTCAATAGTGACGTGTTCTTCGGCATCATTGACCATACGCATCAAGCTGTACATCTGATGATCTGGAATAATAGCTACGGGACGGCAAGTATTTCGGGAAGAACCGGCTATGTTAACCATGAAACGTTTTATATAAGGAAGGCAGACTATTTCTTTCCGTCTTACTGAATCTGTGCAGCGAATGAACACAAGAGCAGGGAAAACAATACGGTCCACTTTTTTACGTTTACCATCATGACGAATACTCATCTCCTGTTGGATAGGGACATAAACTTCATAAGCTTTCTCACTATCAGTTTCGTTTTTCAAACGTTTTCGTAATCTATCCTGACAGGCTTTTTCACTTCTGTTATTTACAACAGCCACATACCAATGCTTTTTTTCCTGATCATTTCGGAATATGCCTACGGCGTCGTCGGTCTTTTGAACCGTCGTTCCCAAAATTTGTTGTGGCATGTCTTTGCCCTTGTTATTTACAATACTCATAGTGGAATAATCCGACTAAAAACAGACGCACTCTTATATAGAGAGCGTCCGATTTCTTAAATTTCTGATTTCCATTTATGTAGTAAGTTGTATGAATAAAATCAGCCCATAAGTTTATTATATATAGAGAGAGAAAAAACTTTTTTTATCAGTTTACAGTCTGTAAATGCTAGAAAATGAAAATAAATCTATACCTTTGTAGCCGATAGACGCTCTCTATATAAGAGTGCGTCCTAATTTCAAAATAATTCAAATATTCCCCTTCTTATAGATCTTTTAAAATATTTCTATTTGCATTATCTATCTGATTAGTCTGTATAGACGAAAGATAGATTTGTGTAGTAGTTTCTGAATCATGCCCCATCGCTTCGCTAATAATACCAATCGAGATGTTTTTCGTCTTAGCTATACTTGCCCAGGAATGGCGCGCCACATACATAGTAAGTGGTGTGGTCAATCCTGCCCGGGCTGCAATCTTCTTCAGCTTACGGTTCACCAGCAACATTTTATTCCGGTATTGTCTGCGCTCCGTGCCATCTTCTCGTTCTATAATAGGTAAAAGATATTGTGTTTCCGAATCTCCGTATCTGTCAATAATCTCCTGCATCTGTTTTTCCCACCGTATAATGAGTTTCTTACCTGTTTTACGACGGCTATAACTCACAAAGCCACTATTGAGATCTTTTTTACGCAAATAGGCAAGATCTATAAAAGACATTCCTCGCATATAGAAAGAAAAGAGAAAGATATCTCGTGCAAATTCCAATGATTTATGATCGGAAAGATCCAACTGCTTGATGTGTTTGATATCTGTCAGGGTGGCAGCTCTCTTTGAGGTCTTGTCCACACCAGTATATACATTCTCAAAAGGATCTGCAGGAAGGGCCAGTCCCTCACCCACTGCCTTGCGATACACACAACGCAAAATACGCATATAAAAAGAGGTGGTATTACGACTTAAATGGTGAGTGGAGCGCATCTCCGTTTCATAATGTTCCATCAAATCTGCATCCATCTCATCAAAACATAAGTCTATGCCGTCACGGAACTTCATGAAGCTGTTCAATGCGGACTGATATGTTTCGACTGTCCGTTCTTTTCCTTGCCCTCTAAGACGCTCTATCTGCTCCTGCATGTATTCAAAAACGAAAACGCCCTTACTCGGACGGTTCTTTAATTTTACTAATCTCATATTTGCCATTACCTAGGTTAATTAAATAAATCATCAAAGAAAAATATAATATCATGATTTATATTTTAATGAGGACTTAAATACTTGTAATGGCAAATAGATTCTTTAGAATTAAAGAGAAAGAACTCAGTGTTCTTATATCGACAAGTATATAACAATAAAAAATACAAAAGCGCGCAGCTCTGATAAACTGCACGCTTTTGCTTATTATTTATGTCCTTGTCTGAATTACTTCACTTCCTCAAAATCAACATGATATATCTATCAGCGACTTGCGTACACGTGTTGCAAATATAACGCAAACCCGAAAATAAGCATCCATAAGCAACACACGCTCTTGCTCACAAAAGTACGATTTTTATTCATAAACAAGAGATGTAAACGCATAAAAATCAAAAGAAAGCGATGTTTTTAACAGATTCTTCGGTTTTATCCTTACCTTTGTATATGATATTGGGATGTTATACCCGAACAACAATAAGGAAACTATGCAAATACATAACAATACATTGATAGCGGAATGCTCGGCTTACGATTTCAAGGAAATGCTGGAACGTAAGAAAGTAAAGTCATGGCTTAAATCCGTGTCGGCATTTGCCAATACGGACGGTGGCAGTTTGTTTTATGGAGTGAATGATGACGGTGTAATTGTAGGTTTGGAGAATCCACAAGCCGATGCTGATTTTATCAGTGAAATGATAAAGGCACGACTTGACCCTGTGCCGGAAGTTCAGCTTATTCCGATAGAACACGAAGGGCATACCTTGCTTGAAGTGAAAGTAAAGGCAGGAACGCTTACACCTTATTACTATTATCAGGATGGGACACGTACCGCATATGTACGAGTTGGCAATGAAAGCGTGGAGTGTAATTCGCAACAGCTTCTTTCATTGGTATTGAAAGGTACGCACATGACTTGGGATTCACTGCCTACCCAAGTGGATGCCAGCAAACATTCTTTCATCATTCTCGCCAATACTTTCCGTGAGCAAACCCATCAGGAATGGAATGACAAGTATCTGGAATCATTCGGACTAGTAACTCCTGACGGCAAACTGACCAATGCCGGATTGCTGTTTGTGGATAATTGTACCGTATTCCAATCACGTATTTTCTGTACCCGTTGGACTGGACTCTATAAAGATGATGCCATCAGTTCCGTGGAACATCGGGCTAACCTTGTATTGCTATTGAAATACGGCATGGACTTCATCAAGAACTATACCATGAGTGGTTGGGTGAAGATGCCGAACTATCGTCTAAACCTCCCCGACTATTCAGACCGTGCTATCTTCGAAGGATTGGTAAACCATCTTATCCATAGAGATTATACCGTGATGGGCGGTGAAGTACATATTGACATTTACGATGACCGTGTAGAACTGGTATCACCGGGCGCAATGCTTGACGGAACACAGATTCAAGACCGTGACATATACAAAGTGCCGTCCATGCGCCGTAACCCTGTCATTGCAGACATGTTCACACAGTTGGATTATATGGAGAAACGTGGTTCCGGTTTACGCAAAATGCGAGAGCTTACAGAGAAGCTACCCAATTTCCTGCAAGGTAAAGAGCCGCAATATCAAACGGAAGCGACTTCTTTCTACACCACATTCTATAATTTGAACTGGGGTGACAACGGAAGAATGCCTGTTGAAGAAGTAGCCAACAGGGTAAATAGTACCCTCGAAAAGTATCCTGTAAACAAAGAAAGTTCGGTCGAAAAGTTCGGTGTAAACACAAAAGAGTTCGGTGTAAATGAAGAAAGTTCGGTCGAAAAGTTCGGTGTAAATGCGGATAAGTTCGGAGATACATCGGAAACACAGAAGAAAGTCAGTAAAACTGCACAAAAGATAATCGACCTCGTTATTTCAGATCCTTCAATCACAGCTGATAATATGGCCAACAAGATTGGTGTAACTAAACGCGCTATAGAGAAAAATATCAAGAGCCTTAGGGGTATGGGAATTTTGGTTCACGAAGGTTCAGACAAGGCTGGTTATTGGCGCATTATTGTTAAACCATAAACAGAACAACAAACCTATGGAGACCTCTTTCATACCACTCTTTGCAATCATAGCCGTTTTGATTATCGCCTTTTTGCTTGCCTCTTTGCCACAGGAAACCATAAAACGCGATACCGAGTGCTTTATGCAATAGCCATTATCATGCTATTAGCTGTTATCCCTATTAGTGAATATATGGCTGGTGGCATACAAAACTCAAGTAACAATTATCTGCTTGTCCTAATATTCGATATTGCAGTAGGATATTTCTGTATGTACATTGCTGCTTTGCTAAAATTCAATGTTCTTAAACGAAAGAACCAAGCATTGGAAAACGCCTTGACAGAAAAGCAACAAGAAAATGTGGCAATCCTATTGGAACATCAAAACGAAAAGCAACAAGCACTTCAGCAAGGAGAGCTTGAATGGTTAACAGAAAAAATCAAGGTATTTACTGAAGAAGAACAGGAAGCTATACTTGCCAGTGCTCTATCATTTGCTGAACATGACTTGATAGTTGCTCCCTCAATAAACATACAGCCCAAAGAAACATGTAGTCAGCAAGAACTAATGTACTTTGTCTGCTCTGCTTTTTACAATATGGATAAAAGCCGTAGTAAAATTGTGAGTTTTTTGATGAAAATTTTTCCTCTCTATTTTCCTGCTGGAGAAAGTGTATTGGCAAAAAGATGCCGGGATTAGAAAAGGTTAGGGAGAGAAGAGAAAAAGAAACAACAGCGCTAGTGTCACATTAAAACCGGAACACTAGCGTTTGGCAATTAATTTAATTTCCCCATTCAAGGCATATGTTTACTCAATTGGATTATATGGAGAAACGTGGTTCTCCGTCAGGTACGACTTTTTGCCGTCAGCTATTTTGAATCAGGAGGACAGTTGATAGAAAAATCTTAAGTCTATTCAAGAGATGAGTAGAAAGAGGCAACATCACCATCCTTCATTATATAAGAAATCTGCTTATTCTTCTCCGCTATAATCTTTAATTGCTTCTTTTCTTCTAGAGTCCAGTTCTTGATTTTCTTAAGTTCTGAAATTATTGAATGAGTTTGTTTAAAACTGTTGCTATTTTCCAAATCCATAATAAGTTTCTCTTTTTCTTTGTCTTCCTTATTATCTATCTGTCCATTATGGCTTACCTGCTCTTGCTTATTTATGTAATGGACAGCCATCAATTTTTCATTCGATGCAGTTGTATCAATAATGGTTTTGACTAATTTGTCCAATTCAGATCCTTCTGTATAGTCTGCAGGAGTATAATATTTTATGCGCTTATCTTCCATCATTTTATAGACTTTTCGTTTATCTTTTGTTTTTGGATTATAAACTCCAATAGAATGACCTGAATAAGAATTAATGAGTTTCATACAAGGTATATCCGTATCACTATCACCTATATATACCATATTTCTGAAAGGAATACGAATGTCCTCTGGTTTAAAATAGTCATTGACACCTGAATCATTCACATCTAATGTCCCTTTTTCTATTCTAAAAAGGAATTGAGTCTTGCTCGTGTAATTAATAACTTGTGCTGGCCATTGAGCAACACCATCTTTATCATAATAGAAGGAACTGGCATAAATTTTTTCAAATTCATTAGCGACTTTTGTACCTTCTATCATTTCTTTAAGACCTGATGAAATGATATAATGCTCTACAATAACTCCTCTTTCCATGCCATAGTCTCTAATGCGCTTAAACCAAGTCTCAACACCGGGGAATAATTGTACTTTCGCCCCATAATCCATTAATGCCTTTTTATTAAATATGACTTTTCCATGCGCTTTCTGAATCATGGTAAACATGTAAGCCAAATTTTGATCCATGTCATTCTCTTCAGCTAACCCATTGGACTCTTTCCAAAAAGATTCGACTTCATCCCCAACAGATTGTATATACCCTTGCGCTTGCATGTCATCTGGTGATAATGTCTTATCAAAGTCATAACATATTGCAACAACTGGTTTACTTTCCTTTGTTTTTCTAATAAATTCTTTACTCATATGCTATAATAAAAAAATGAGACACAATTACTATTAATTATGCCTCATTTATGATTTATCTATTCAGTAATTTCTTACTTTACGACTTTGAATTACTTATTATTTGACTTCCTCTAAAATAATATATTATATAAATCAGTTAGTTATAAATATATGGTACAAATATGACTTCTTTTTATGTAATATCCCCTAAAAACGATAATAAAGAGAGCTTCTCATAGGGAATAAAAGATTTATATTTATTTAACAACATATTTCCTATTTGCAGATGTTTTCATTTGCTACTGGATATTTTCACTTGTTATGCTTTTCTTTTCACAAATAGCATAAAATGAACTTATTACAGTTTCTGCCTCTATTTTTGCCTTTCGTTTTTTATGAAAATGCGTTGTACCTTTGCATTGGGAAATAAAAAACAATAGACATGAAGCAAAAACAATATATACTTCACTCTTGGGTAATAGAGGTCATTACGGTACTGCTGGCTTCGATGATTGCATTTCAAGTATGCAATATATTTAGCATACGAATGAGTTTGTTTCCATTTGTTATGGCTGCCGGATATATCATACTAAAACTCATGTATCATCTTTGCATTATCGTGGCAAGGTATATTATAGAAGCCATCCCTCCATCATTTGGGGTATCAGTCAAGAAAAGGGGCAGTAAAAAGCCATTGGCTTTAGCTTCTTTTCCTATCTCAAACTGCGAAGAAGTTCAGAAAAAACGAATGGAGTTATTTCACTATGAATACCAGCGTGAGCAACAACAATACCAACAACAAAAAGAGAAAGAAGACGATGAAAAACTTAATGCTATTCTGAAATACACAAGAGATACATTTAAGCGTTTTGACTTGGATGAAACTGAGATTTTCCAAATATGTGAATGTGTCCGTTATTTTGTGACCAATAGGCAAGTGCTTTCCATGACCGAAATTCATATCAAGAGGCACAATTCTATCACCCAAATCTCTTTGAAGAACTTCGCTTGGAATATCGCTTTCCAATATAATATAGGTAGAGATATGACCACATCTTTTGTAATGGCGACATTTACCGAGTGGTTCGCTAACTCTACATTTGACACCGTTAGAAAGAATTTGCGGACTACTACAGGGCGACATAAGATTGAAATTGACGAAAATATCTTATCGAAATACGGTATCTAACCCTCTTTTTTGCTTCCTGATAATAATTATTATCGGAAGTTGCTTATACTGTCAGACAATTTATATAAATTTGCTCTCAGATTAAAACATTTTACCTCATGGCTAATTTAAACAGACTAAAAGTGGTGCTTGCAGAGCAACAGAAAACAGGAAAATGGCTTGCAGAACAGATTGGGAAGTCTAACTGTACTGTAAGTAAATGGTGCAGTAATTCGGTTCAGCCAGACCTTAAAACGCTTAATGATATAGCCAATGTTCTTAATATCGACGTGAAAGACTTGCTTGTCAGCAGTTGCAAATCATAAAACAACTTATTGTCATGGAAGTAAACAAGAAAGAACTCAAAGAACAAGAGATACGCACTCTGTTCATTACTCCTGCTCTCCAACAAAAAGGATGGGCAGTAAGTATAAATATGCGTGAAGAGTACTATTTTACGGATGGCCGAGTACTTGTTGTTGGCAACCAACATTCAGTAGCAGAGGGTAAAAAAGCCGATTACCTATTATATCATAAAGGTAAGCCCATCGCTGTAGTTGAAGCCAAAGACAATAAACACGCAGTTGGAGGTGGTATTCAACAAGCTATGGATTATGCCCAAATCCTTGACTTGAAATTTGCATACTCCAGTAATGGTGATGCTTTCTTGGAACATGACTTTATAACAGGGAAAGAAACCGAGATTAAATTAGAGGACTTTCCAACTGAGGAAGAACTATATAATCGCTATCTTGCATCCAAAATTTATACATCGGATGAACTCAATATTATAGAAACTCCTTTTTACTATGATGCTCATAGCCATGAGCCAAGATATTATCAACGTATAGCAGTTGACCGTACCGTAGAAGCCATCGCAAAAGGACAACAACGTGTACTTGTGGTAATGGCTACCGGTACTGGTAAGACTTTTACTGCTTTCCAGATTATCCATCGTCTCCATAAAAGCGGAGCCAAGAAAAAGATTCTTTATCTTGCAGACCGCAATATCCTTATTGACCAGACGATGGTTCAAGACTTCAAACCCTTCAAGAAGTTTATGACTAAGATAACTTCTGTTGGAGAGGGTGAAGAAAAAATTGATTCATCATACGAGGTTTATATGGCATTATACCATCAACTAGTCGGTAAAGAGGGTAAGCCTGATCCATTCTTGGAAGTACAGCCAAACTTCTTTGATTTGATTATCGTTGATGAGTGCCATCGGGGAAGCGCAAAAGACGATTCTGCATGGCGCAAAGTATTGGAGTATTTCAGCTCTGCCACCCAAATCGGTATGACAGCCACCCCAAAAGCCGATGAGGGAGCAAACAATTTGGATTATTTCGGAGAACCGGTATATACCTATTCCCTACTTCAAGGCATCCAAGATGGATTTTTAGCTCCATATCGAGTTACAGCTGACTTTATCAATGTTGATTTGCAAGGATGGACTCCGGAAGAAGGTGAGATAGATTTATTGGGTAAGGAGATTGAACAGAAATTATATCAAAGACAAAACATAGGTCGTGACCTTGCTATTAAGTTAAGGCGTAAGGTTGTGGCAAACAGAATTACTAAAATGTTGCATGACATAGGTCGTATGACAAAAACAATTGTATTCTGCTCAGATATTGAGGAAGCAGCCGAAATGCGGACGTTGCTTATTAACATGAATAGTGACTTATGTAAAAAATCACCTTATTATGTGACACGTATTGTCGGTGAGGATAAAGAAGGGAAGAAACAACTGGACAACTTTATCAGTGTTGATGAACCCTATCCGGTAATTGTTACCACCTCCGAACTCCTATCTACAGGAGTGGATTGTAAAACTTGTGGTTTAATCGTCATAGATAAAGAAATTGGCTCTATGACTGAATTTAAGCAAATCATCGGACGTGGCACACGGCTTAGAAAAGATAAAGGCAAGTGGCATTTGGAAATCCTTGACTTTCGCAATGCCACAGCCAAATTCAAAGACCCAGCATTTGATGGCGACCCGGAACCGCCCAAAGGAGGAGGGAAAAAGCCCAAGCCTTACAAAATCATTGACGACCCGAGTCCCACTGTTTCTGAACCTCGTGAGAAATACATCATAAACGGTAAGGATATTCGCATTGCCCATGAGATAGTATCTGTATTAGGTGAAGATGGCAAGACTATGAGAACGGAAAGCGTTCAGTCATTCGCAAGAAAACAATTATTGCGCCACTACCAAAGTCTAGATGATTTCATACAAACATGGACTGAGGCAGAACGCAAGCAAGCCGTTATGGATGAGTTAAAAGAATATGCCATTCTGATAGACGCTGTGCGTGAAGCGAATCCTGCATTGAAGGATGCCGACATCTTTGATGTGATATGTCACGTAGCCTTTGACCAGCCACCGTTGACAAGGAAAGAGAGAGCTAACAACGTCAAGAAGCGTAATTACTTTGGAAAATACGAAGGTAAAGCTCGTGAAGTATTGGAAGCTCTTCTTGACAAATATGCAGAGAATGGTATTCTCGACTTTGAAAAGGCGAACATCTTGGAGATACCGCCATTCAACAGCATAGGGAAACCAACTAAAATCATAAAGTTATTTGGTGGCAAGGTTGCCTTTGAACAAACCATCAGAGATTTGGAATATCAAATTTATAAATCAGCTTAAAAATGGCAGTAAACAACATCATAAAGCGAATCCAAAATATCATGCGTCAAGATGCAGGTATCAATGGTGATGCGCAGAGAATCGAACAAATGACTTGGATGTTCTTCTTGAAGGTTTATGACACACAGGAAGAAACATGGGAATACAAAGATGAGAACTATAAATCCATCATTCCGGAAGATTTGCGTTGGCGTAATTGGGCGATAGATGAGAAAGACGGTGAAGCATTGACAGGAGAAGCATTGCTCTCTTTCGTAAATGAAAGATTATTTCCTACCTTGAAGAATCTTCCAATTGATGCCAATACTTCAAGAGCTAAAAGCATTGTTCAAGAAACATTTGCAGACTTGAACCAGTATATGAAGAATGGAACGCTTCTGCGCCAAGTGGTCAACATCGTAAATGAAATAGAATTTGACGACGCTGACGACCGTCACACATTCGGAGATATTTATGAAGGAATCTTGAAAGATTTACAATCGGCAGGAAATGCCGGTGAGTTCTATACTCCACGTGCATTGACCGATTTTATTGTGATGATGCTTGACCCGAAATTGGGCGAGACCTTTGGCGACTTCACCAGTGGCACAGGAGGCTTCCTTACCTCTGCTCTCAACTATATGGCTAAGAATGTACATTCTGCCGAAGATGGAGAAAAGTTGCAAAATGCAGTCGTGGGTCAAGAATGGAAACCGTTACCATATCTGTTGAGTATTACAAATTTATTGCTCCACGATATTGAAGCACCCAACATAGCTAACTGTGATTCGCTTGGGACAAATGTCACTGATTTCAAGGAAAGCGACAAGGTTAATATTATCGGTATGAATCCTCCGTATGGCGGTAGTACGGAAGATAGCGTAAAAAGCAACTTCCCTGTACAATACCGTTCAAGTGAAACTGCGGATTTGTTCATCGCCCTTATCATGTATCGTCTTAAAGTTGGCGGTCGGTGCGGTGTGATTATCCCCGATGGCTTCTTGTTTGGTACGGATGGAGCAAAACTTGCGCTAAAAGAAAATCTTCTCCGCAAATTCAATCTGCATACTATCATCCGTTTGCCGGGTTCTATTTTCTCCCCATACACCTCTATTGCAACCAATATTCTTTTCTTTAATAATGAAGAAGCCGAAGGTTGCGAAGAAGGATTCAAGACCAAAGAGACATGGTTCTATCGTTTGGATATGCCGGAGGGATATAAACACTTCTCTAAAACAAAACCTATGAAAGTGGAACACACTCTGCCGATTCAAGAATGGTGGAAAGATAGGAGAGAAATTATAAGTGACGAGGTAGGAGAAAAGAGTCGTGTATTTACCGCCCAACAGTTGATAGACTTGGACTGCAATTTCGACCAATGTAAGTTCCCGAAAGAGGAAGAAGAAATACTTCCTCCGGCAGAATTGCTCAAACAGTATTTTGAAAAGCGTGCTGCGCTCGACCATGAAATAGACAAAACGCTTTCTGAGATTCAAAAGATTCTCGGCATTGACATAAAATCGTGTAACTGATAATTGTGAAGTGATATGAAAGATTTGACCATCTCAAACATAGAAAGGCAGAATGTACTTAACAACCGTTTTGCTGTTAGTAAAGTACAGGAGCATCTTGACATTGAAGGAATGCTCTTTGAGGGCGAGTATCGCTTTACAAAAAAAATGGTTGCCGATTTCTACGAAGTAGAAGAACGAACCATAGAACGCTACTTGGAAAAACATTCCGATGAATTATCGGCTAATGGATATATTTTATGTAAGGGTAAACACCTGAAAGAGTTGAAATTACAATTTGCTCCCGTCATAAATGTCGGGAGCAAAACAACCCAGCTTGGACTGTTTAACTTCCGCTCATTCTTAGACATGGGTATGCTACTTACAGAGAGTGAGAAAGCTAAAAAAGTCCGTAGTCTTATCTTGGATTTTGTGATTACTACCATCAACGAAAAGACCGGAGGAGGAACAAAATATATAAATCGCAGGGATGTACATTATCTTCCTGCTGCAATTACAGAAGAAAACTATCGTAAAAATCTTACTTCTGCCATCAATCAATATGTAGACGGGCATCCCACATACAAATATCCTCAAATTACAGACTTTATATATAAGGCTGTATTCAAGGAGAATGCTAAGGAGTATCGGGAAGTATTGAAGTTGGATTCCAAAGACAATGTTCGACACACGCTGTATTCAGAGGTTTTATTGGTTATTTCTTCTTTTGAAAACGGTGTGGGCGCAGCTATCAGTGAACGATTTAAAGAAAATGGTGGCAGGTTGCTTACCATTGACGAAGTGGAGCGCATTGTAAACGAACTTGCCGAACACCCGATGCAGAAACCTTATCTGAATGATGCCAGGACCAAAATGGCTTCAAGGGATTTCAGTTTCCGAGATGCGTATCATGGTAATATAGCAGATTACCTGCAAGCTGTTACTCCTGAAGAGTTTGAACGATTCATCGGTGACCAGTCTATTGATTTTGACCGTATCTTAGCGGATAACAAAGATGTGCTTAAACGCTTAAAGCAGGCAGAAGATGAGTAAGGATATTATTTACATAGATTACGATGAAACCTTAAACATCTATGGCAAAATGATTGATGCCAGTGATGGCGGTTTTGAAGGAGTGCGTGATGAAGGGGGAATTCGTGCAGCATTGGATTTTGTGCAAAATGATTTATACTATCCAACCTTTGCTGATAAACTAACCTATCTGATGTATAGATTCTGTTCGGGGCACTTTTTTAATGATGGGAATAAGCGTATTGCACTGACTTTGGGTACGTACTTCTTACACAAAAATAATTACTTTTGGCATGCTTGCATCTGTATGCGTACATTGGAATCTATCATTTACCATGTGGCAGCATCGAATATTGACCAAGATTTGCTGCTGCGCATCGTCAATAGCTTTTTGACAAGTAAAGATTATGACGAGGAACTGAAAATAGATATTGCCAATGCCATGAGTAAGGGTGAATTAGGAATACAAGGCGAAGATTACGAACAAGATTAAATATGAAAACTATAAAGATTATATTATTACTGTTTTGTATTATTTTAGGACTCAACGCTAAAACACAAACAGTAGGTTATACTTATAAAGCACTTGCAGCCGAAGGTTGCAATATGAATTACAGCGTAGCTAAGCAAGACACCATTTATTCGATAGTAGCTACAGTGCGTTCAGACAGAATGAATTTTCTCGCTGAACCAACTATGAAAATTCGGACATTCACAGGTAAATATCTTGAATTAAGAGGAACTGTGATTGGGAATGGAAGTCAATCTGCTGGTGTTATTAGTGGAAGTATTGTAATCCCCGTCACAGAAATAAGTTCTACTGCTCAATTCAGAATTACTCCACAGCAGTTTGAAATCTTGAATGAAGGTGTGGCAAAAATTCGGTTGTCTATGACACCTATAAATCATGAACGTACCTTCAAAAAAGACAAGATAGGAAAAAAGTTATATCAGTTCTATCTGAAGGAAAAACAAAAAAACGACAACTTCTAAGTCAGTTAGAATAAAATGAACGGAAAGCAACTAAAAAATAGCATACTCCAGTGGGCGATACAAGGCAAACTTGTACCGCAAGACTCTAATGACGAACCGGCATCTGTGCTTCTTGAACGTATCAGGGCAGAAAAAGCTAAGCTGGTCAAGGAAAAGAAAATCAAGAAAGACAAAAACGAATCAATCATTTATCGTGGTGACGATAATTCCTATTATGAGAAGTTTCTCGCCACCGGGGAGGTAAAGTGCATTGATGACGAGATTCCGTTTGAGATTCCGCAGGGGTGGGAATGGTGCAGATTGAAGCATATGTGTTCTATGCAGGCTGGGAAAAATATATCAGCTTCAGAAATTTATGATGAAAAGTCTGTTCTTCACCCATATAGATGTGTCGGTGGAAATGGACTACGAGGGTTTACAAACACATTCAATGCAGAAGGACATTTTGCTATTATTGGCAGACAAGGAGCATTATGTGGATGCCTTAATATAGAAAGTGGAAAATTCTATGCCACAGAACACGCTGTAGTTGTGAATGGCTTTGGTATAATTCCATCGTTGTTCATCTATTACTTTTTTACAGCATTGAACTTAAATCAATATGCAACCGCAACAGCTCAACCCGGTTTGGCAGTATCCAATATAGTTGAAGTATTTATACCTTTACCTCCGCTTCCTGAGCAACTACGCATAGTCTCAAAAATAGAAAAACTACTTTCGTTAGTCAAAACTTATGAACAAGCACAGAATGGACTTAACGAACTTAATGCCTCACTTAACGAGCAATTACGTAAATCGATTCTGCAAGAAGCAATACAAGGCAAGTTAGTTCCTCAAATTGCAGAGGAAGGAACTGCCGAAAAGTTGCTTACCGAGATTCGCGAAGAGAAAGAACGCCTCATAAAAGAAGGTAAGCTAAAGAAGTCTGCTTTGACCGATTCCATTATCTTCAAAGGTGACGATAACAAGTACTTCGAGAAGATTGGTAAAACAGTCACAGAAGTAACAGACGAAATTCCATTTGAGATACCTGTCACATGGCAATGGGTACGTATCAAAGATATATTTCAAATAAACCCTAAAAATATTGCAGAAGATAATTGTATATCAGCATTCATTCCGATGGAAAAAATATGTGCGACTTACTGGTCTGAGTTTTCCTATGATGAAGTACAATGGAAAGCAATTAAAACGGGTTATACCCATTTTGCAGATGGCGATGTTGCTTTTGCTAAGATAACTCCATGCTTCCAAAATCGAAAATCTGCAATCTTCTGTAATTTACCCAATGGAATTGGAGCAGGAACAACTGAATTGAAAGTGCTACGGCAATTCGGTGAAACTATAAATCGATGGTACCTCTTGTTCTTTCTTGAAAGTTCATATTTCATAGATGAAGCAATTTTTAAGGGTACTGCAAACCAACAACGAATAATATCTGGCTATTTAGAAAACAAACTTTTCCCTTTACCTCCATTGCAAGAGCAAGCCCGAATCGAAAAGCAGATTAAAGCAATAGCAAGTATTATGAGAGGATAAATGGGCAAATCGTTGAAATTGAGTTTCCTTTTGAATATCCCAATAGCTGGGCTGTATTGCGTTTGAAAGATGTATGCCAATTGACCGATGGAGAAAAGAGAACTGGAAAGGGCATCTGTTTGGATGCAAAATACTTGCGTGGTAAATCGTCTGCCACCGTTATGAATAAAGGTAAATTTGTCTATGCCGGGGATAACATCATTCTTGTAGATGGTGAAAATTCAGGTGAAGTTTTTGCAGTTCCGCAAGATGGATATATGGGAAGTACATTCAAGCAACTATGGCTTTCTTCTGTGATGTGGAAATCATATATCTTGGCTTTCATCCTGTTCTATAAAGAGGAGTTACGAAATTCAAAAAGAGGTGCGGCAATTCCACACCTCAATAAGGAGTTATTCTACAACTTACCCATTGGTATTCCGCCTTTTGCCGAACAGCAACGTATAGCAAAACGAATAACAGCATTATCGCAGTTGCTCAAATAGTTTTTCTATTTGGGCAACAATGCGATGTTGTTCTTTTAGTGGAGGCAAAGGTATTAAGTGCTCAACCAGTTTAACACGAGAAATATTAGGTTGGGCACCACCTTCTCCTTTCTTTATGAAAGAATCTCGACTTGCCATAAGGAAATAAAATAGATACCAATTATAAATCAAATAAGGAGTACAACCACAACAGGCTTGATTTGTAGTGAGATCCTCGCCCACGATTGCTAATTTTCCAATAGTAGCACCATACATTGCAATAAGGACATCCCCAATTTTATTCATACGTAAAGAGCAATCCTGAAAAGCCTTCTGCGTAATTTTTTCCTCTGTATCATAGATTATTCCATTATTCAATTCTCCAGTTTTAAGCCATAAAATATTGCCATTATAATAATTCGCATTACCCCGTTGGGGAGTTGAACCTGCACCCCAATCTCCAATTTGCCCCATTCTTGCCCAAGCCCAATTTACAGGAATTTCAAAAGGTATTTGTTCCGTTATATCTAAGCATTTTTTGCCTATCTGCTCATAATACTTGTTATCGTCACCTTTGAAGATAACGGAATCAGATAACGCAGATTTCTTTAACTTGCCTTCTTTGATGAGTTTCTGCTTCTCTAATTTTATCTGTTCGAGCAATTCTTGGGCTGTACCTTCGTCTGAACATTGAGGTACAAGTTTACCTTGTATTGCTTCTTGGAGAAGAGACTTCCTAAGTTTATCATCTATATTCTCATTGAGATTGTTCAAATCCTGCTGTGCCTTAGCATATCGCTGAAACATAGGAGTAAGACTTGCTAACTTTTGTACAAGACGAGTCTGCTCTGCTTTAGGAGGAATTGGTAAAAGCATCCTTCCTAATGTTTTCCCATTGCAATTGGGTTGTGCGGTAGCTATTGTTCCAGATTTCAATTGTTCCCAATACAATTGACTTTCCATAAACGATTTAAGATATTGTGGACATAGCTCTTGTGAATATCTTGTTCTTATGAGGTAACCAGCATATATAGCTGGTTCAGGAACGAACTGAACTAAAAATGATTTGCCTACAGTTCCACCAGTTCTTGCAAAAAGAATGTCGTTCTCTTTGAGTAGGTAAGTATCAATATCATGAGCTTCTATATTGCAAAATGGGACATCTTTCCATTGAACTACATTATCATGAATATCACTAATTCTGATCATCTTTATATCACCTCGTTCAATGGCAGGGGCATTATATCCATATTGGATTGACAATGCAATATTACCCCATCTTTCCCATTCCCACCCCTGCGGAATCTCAAACGGAATCTCGTCATCAATGCACTTTACCTCCCCGGTGGCGAGAAACTTCTCATAATAGGAACTCAATGAATTTGTGGATGCTATACATTATTAATGATAGCGAATTGTTTAACTAATAATGTATAAGACATGGACATTGAAAATTTTGAAATGTATCTTCGTCAAGGGAATATGGCGGAGAATACGGTCGCGGCTTACCTCTATGCCGTAAGAGAATACTATTCCCGACACAAGGAACTGAACAAGTGCAATCTGCTTGTTTATAAAACCTATCTCATTGAGAAATTCAAGCCTAAAACTGTAAATCTTCGTATTCAGGCAATGAACAAGTATCTTGATTGTATGGGAAAATCTCGTCTGAGATTAAAATCCGTCAAGGTACAACAGCGTAGTTATTTGGAAAATGTAATCAGCAATGCCGACTATGTTTTTCTAAAGAATAAACTTAAAAAAGAGAAAAATCGAGAGTGGTATTTCGTAGTTCGTTTCCTTGCTGCTACTGGTGCAAGAGTTAGCGAACTAATACAAATGAAAGTGGAGCATGTGCAGATGGGCTATTTCGACATCTACACCAAAGGTGGCAAAATTCGTCGTATCTATATTCCTAAGGCTTTACGCAAGGAAGCCATAGAATGGCTTGGCAATGTCAATCGTGCCACTGGTTATCTTTTCCTTAATCGTTTCGGTGAACGTATTACTACCAGAGGTATTGCTCAACAGTTGAAAAATTATGCTACAAAATATGGCTTGAATGAGAAAGTGGTTTACCCTCACTCGTTCCGTCACCGCTTTGCAAAGAATTTTCTGGATAAGTTCAATGACATATCCTTGCTTGCTGATTTGATGGGGCATGAAAGTATAGAAACTACCCGTATCTATCTGCGTCGTAGCAGTGCCGAGCAACAAGAGATTGTCGATAAAGTGATAACTTGGTAAATAAAACACTGCCCCATTGGTAAAAAATTATGGGGCAGTGTATAGTTATTATCCAATGGCATTTCTTACCGAGTCATAATCCCAATACAATGTATTTCCAACCCATTTTTCCATCGGCGCATGAATGCCACGATTTCTGACTACTTCTGGACATTTGGATCTATTCACCACTGTTGATTTATACAGGACTATTATTTTTAGACCATCCCGAATCGCTTTCTCGCATTCGAAATCAATATAACTTCGAGTATCCACTGTATGTCCTCGACCACAAGTCCCCCAATAACTATTGTAGCTATTACAATATTGGCATCCACCAGCCCTTAATTCTTTTGTGTGTTCACCAACGATAAGGATAAATGTTTTAGAGGCATCCAATCGCTCGGCCAATGACCTTTTAATCGAGCAATTTAGGCTTGTATCCCTTGCTTGCTTTAATTCATGAGCATCCGAAAATGAAAGTCCATATCGGGAACTGTCATTCCACCGGTGCAATGCGTCAACGGCATCTTTGTCATTGTCCCAATCTCCGGCGATATAAGTTCTTGTTCTATAATACATGGCTAAAATATTTTTTTAATATCGTACAAATTAATTTTATCTATGGATTCTCTTGTTAATACAATGGTTATCGGTTGATATATTTGAGCATCCGATGTTTTGAGTGTACAAAGGATACAACGGAGCAAATGAAATTCATTTTTGTCAGTAATGCGCGTTATTCCTCCTCCGAGTAGAGGTATAGTAACAGGTCTATGTGCATAGACTCTGCTTATTTCATTCCACATTGCCCGAAGACAGATTTCATACTCGTTATGAGATAGTTTTGCCTGATTATTCTCAAAATGAGAAAATGCCAACAACAAATAATCTTGATATGTAATAATTCGGCCAAGTGGGTAATAGGTTCGACCTGCTTTTGTTTTCCTCTTCATACTAGGTATATCTTCTGCCTCATCAATCTTTTTATTCAAATCGTCAATATCCTGTAATCTTTCTATGAATTTCCCATTCAATGAGTTCCTTGCAATAACAACGTCATCAACTATTGTGTCAAAAAACTCATTAAAAGGGATTAATTTCCAGTTAGGCGATTTGAAAATATCACCTTCCTCTATTCTTACAGTTATTCCTTTTATCTTCAGTGTTATTGCATGGTCTGCTCTAAGTGCTTTTATTACAGCTGTTATTATCCACAGTAATAGAAATACACCTAAAATAATCAATCCTTTCTCCCACCACTTCTGAATATTGACTACATCCGTAATGCTAAAATCTGCAATAGCACAAATAGTTTCAATGGCAGCAATGAAACTAACAGCGTACAAAAAACTATCTTTCCAAAGAACTTTACTATGTAATTTTGAAATTTTCATCATTGTATCCTCTTTGTCAAATCACTACAAATATACAAGTTATTCAAGCAACTGCCTAATAAATGAATAGATATTATTGTCGTTTCAAGCCTTTGTGTTTCTTGTCGTTCCATGGTAATTCGGATGATGCGCCACCAGAACCTGTACCGACATGAGTTTGTGCCTGACCACCTGCTGCAAGTTCAAAAACAGCACCGAGCAGATTAGCTTGTGCCTCATTGACCTGTTCCTGCGGTTCAAATACTTCATTGATGAGTTCGTAAACAGTAGCTTCGTTTTTGCTGAACCGTTCCCATATCTCACTGAAATATTCTATATAAGTCCTTGTGTCATATTCTTCATTGCCAACTCTCGTCCAAATATGGATGGACGGATTTCTCATATTTGGAATATTATGATGCACAAGTTCTGCTCCGGATGAGAGTTGGTATCTGTGAGGATTGGCTTTGCGATCAAGCTGGTCAATGCGTTGGTTTTGCCTGTCTATAACAGAATCCTTTTCTTTGGATTTCCGTTCTGCTGATTCCGCTTGATGGATAGCCTTGTCTATTTCTTTTTGATATTCATTATGTAGTTGCTTAATCTCGGCTTTATGCTTTTCTTGCAACTGGGACTTTTCTGCCATGAGCGTTTTAATCCGATTTGTGAGTTTGGCAATCTGTTCGTCTTTGCTCGCAAGTTCTTTCTTAGCCTTAGCCAAATCACCTTTGCCAAACCACGACAAGACGGTACTTCTTCCTTCTTTTGCTTGTTCAACGTCAGCTTGTAATTTGGCAATGTCCTCTTCATACTTGCTCATCTGCTGCTTGTAGTATTCCGAATTCGCCTGATGCTTGGCGGTAGAGCCGACAATGCCACGTTGCAATCCGAATGGTCTCATAAATTCTGCATAGCTGTTCTGATATTCATGCAATTTGGATCTCCGCATCACATCATCTGCCGATAAGCGAGTCCCTGATTTCGTCTCATACTTCTTCTCGCCCTCACGTTTCTTACGAAATCGTTCTGTGATTACAATAGGTACGATAGTGGCATGTAGGTGTGGTGTTTTCTCATCCATGTGCAGCACACATGAAACAAGATTCTCACTTCCGAAAGTATCTTTTAGCCATTTCATATTGGCATCAATCCAATTATCCAGCTTGCCATCATTGGTAATCTTCATCATCTGTTCATGCGTTCCGGTCAGAATGATTCGGATGGCTTTCGTCTGATTCTTGCCAACCTTGCGGTGTAGTCCGGCATGGTCTATTCTGAATTGTATGGCTTCCGTCCTGTTCTTCACTCCGGCAGGAAATGCAACCAGTTCCCGATTAAGATGTGTCCTGCTCGCATCGGCATTGGCAGGAACATATTTCTTCCCCTTGGCATCCTTTCTTTCTATATGGCAGGTCACACCGGAGTCGTTGCCACTGCCACGTTGCAGGTGGCAGACTGCGTATTGTGTATTACTCATATCTCATTCATTTATACTGTTATACTTTGGTTCTATGGTTTGCAAAATCCCATCCATTGTGCCACGGGCAATCGGGTGTCGAGAGGGTGTCCCTCCGCTTATGGGCTTTTTTGCTGCCACTCGGAGAGTGAAAGCGGTGAAAATGCCCTAATAAGCTACGGGATTTTACAAACCCTTTTTCAAGGACAGCGAGCTGTCCAATCTCCAATTATCATATCTGTTCTGCATTCACCAATTCCAACCCCAATTCATCAATGAGCGTCTGCAAAGCCGGATTCCGCTGTATCATTTTGGATAAAATCATTTGCGGTGTGTCTTCCATCAGGAGGAAATCCGCAATGTCCAACCCTTTCTTGCGTTGCTCATCCGTAGCACATTGTTCTAATGTGTCACTTATTATCACTTTTGAGCAAACGGAGGAGAGCTTTGCCATCTTAGATTGCCAAATCTCTTTTGCTCCTAAGTCCGGACACAACATTACCGTCCGACCTTTTAATACCCTAATCGCATCTGCTTTGAAGCAGCCGTGCATTCCACCTGTAGCCAGCCATAAAAATTCAGGCATATAGTGAGTGGCTATCAAGGCAGACTTCTCACTCTCTACTATAGCAATCGGTTTAGCAGGATTGCCAGACAATAGATGTTCTCCAAACAAACACTGACTTAAATTGAAATCGGCAAGATTCAATTCGGTGTGTACCCAACTCACATAACTTCTCGGCTCTTTTGTCCGATGTCCTGTTGTTGAATCATATAACATTATCTTTCCAGTTCGCACATTGCCTTGCCTATCAATTTGCCAATAGACAGTAGATCCGCCCCATTTTTTTGAGGTGCCAACACGATATAAATGGAATATCCGCTTTGTTTCATCCTTGCCCAATATACCTGCCAGATAAATGTACAATGGATTCATTGTGTAGTTGGTAAGTGTTCGCTCCATTAGTTCCTTTTCAATAAAAGAAGTAGGTGGCAACGAATGTGACTGTGGTTTACTATGTTCAAAACTATAATTTGAGCCGTTTTCTATCAGTGTTGGATTATCTTTGAAATAATCAGAGGGCGTATAATGGTACTTGCATGATTGCTCATGGTCGCATCTGCCTACATAGTCAGGAAACGAAATCTCACCTTGTGTATCAACGTAACGGACAAAACATTGTTTCTTTCCGCACTGAGGACATGAAATTTTAGAGCCTCGCTTATATTTTTGAAGGGTAAATCGGTATTCATTCATGCTTGATGTTTTTTATAATTACAGTCCGTGCAGTTTGCAGTTCTTGCAGTTTTGCAGGAAAATAGTGTTAGGAAAGTGTAAACTGCAACAACTACAAACTGCAATAGGGATAGTTTATTGCAGTTTCTCATATTCACCTCTCTTAATCTTCTTGATAATCTTATTCGTAGTAAGGCTGACCAATGAGTACATTACAGAACGTTCGGAGAGACCCACTTCTTTTCCTGCTTGAATGGCATCGGCAGTTGTGAATGTTGCAGAAAGACAATCAAGCAATTCTTTCTTTTGAGGTTCAATACTCTCTACCAACATATATTTCTGAATGTCGGCATAGCAACCTTCAAAGTAATCGCTTAATGCAATAGCTGATTTGGTTGAGTCGATGTCCACAATTTTTTTATGAACCTCACCGCAAGCCCACCGAAGAATTTGCATAATCAAAGCCAATCGTGCTGTAATCATCGGAGCCTTCATCACTCTGCTATCCACCAGTCCATCATCTTGAATTTGATTGACTGCATGAATAGCGGCATTGCGCCAATTGGTAAAGTAGGCTTTGGCTTCCGAAGAAAAGTCCAAAATGTCAGGAACTATTTCTCCATCCTCGTTTACTATAAAAGGTAAACTCATCACTTTGTTGATGATATTTTCCCACATAGACGAGTATTTATCAAAAGTGGCAAAGGTGTTTCCTTCGTCCTGCCAATCTGATATTTCCTGTGAAGATGGATAAACGAAAATTATTCTATCAATCAACCCATTGTCCTTATAGCCTTTGTCTATAAGTTCGTGCATTCGGGTAGTCTGCATCGTACCTACCATATTTATAAAAGGATGCTCTATGTGAATAGGTATGGGCATACTGCATCTGGAAATGTCTAAAGGCTTTCCGCTGAATGCAGTCAATAACTGTTCAATAAGTTGCCCTTTGCTGTATTGGTTCACAGCATTGAACATTCCCATGATTTCATCCACATACACCACAATACCACGTTGGTTGTCATCAAGCGCACGCATTAAAGCCTCGGGGGTAAAGTCGGATATTACGGTTCTTCGCAAAATAGGTTTCTCTGGCAATGGAGCGCAATCTTCCTTCTTCCCTTTGTTACTCTCTATTATATTATTATACTGCTCCATTTCAGACTTGAATTGTTTGATAACTTTGGCATCATGCTTGCGAATTGGGCGAAATGCAAAATCCAAAGGTGGAGTCTTTCCCATTCCGGGGCGACCAACCAATATCATATAGAGGACAGGATTGCTTATCCAGCCACCACGAATACGGATATTGACAGCATTACCGATAGCAGTTGAAACTGCCGCCAAAAGAGAAGCCATCATATATTCAATGGAATAATTCTCTTGTCGTGCCAATGCCAATACCATATCCTGAATTTTAGCAGGAAAAGCATTCAAAGGAATCTTGTCTTCAAGAATCCCTCCAAATTCCATTCTGATTGCATTGCATAAATCGAGTGAATCCATTAGAATCGGTTGTTTCTTTTAGACTTTATGAATCGGGCGGCTTCATTTTCCAAGTCTTTTTCGGACTTAACCTTGCCATCTCGAAGCCACGCATCTATTTCTGATTTAAGAAACATGATGCGCTTTCCTCTTTTATGAAATGGAATTTGGTGACAACTCGTCCATCCATATACTGTTTGTTCCGCCGGATGGCTGGGTAGGTATTCGCACAGTTCTTTCAGGTTCATCCACTGGTCGGCAGGCCGTACTTGTGGGATGTTGTTCAAACTGTCAATCTTGGAATCAAGTTTATTGAGCTTGTCCATCATCCATGACATTGCCTTAGGCAAATCTTCAAATGTAATGTTCATGTCTTCCATATCGTTATCAGTTGATTTTGCTGCAAAGTAATGGCAAATTTCAATACTGATTTATGGATGGCAAATATCACATAAAGAAACATCAGCAGGTCATAAGAATCATAAGCTATATGCACTGATTATCAGTGGATATAATGACAAATTCCATTATTAGATTTTTTCGTTTATGCCTCTCGACATAAGGGAATCATCATCGAATCATAAGGTTGTGAAGATAAAAATGTATAGAAACAGAAAGCCACCCACATGAAAGATGCAGATGGCTTACAGAATAGGAAATCAATGTCGCTTTCTATACTTAGCGTAAATTATTTTTTAGAAATTTCTTAAGCGAGATTGTAGTTATACCCAATAGCTTAGACTTAAGTTGTAGCCCATTGTCTGATGTAAGCATAATTGGATTCTGTTCTTTATACTTTAATGCGACTGATAATATCATATTGTCAGGTGAACGTTTATCAAAGTCATCTGGCAATAAAGAAGTATCTGCGAACTCGTATAAAATCTCATGCTGTGACTCATTATTAAGATTGCGTAAAGCCTTCTCCGCGTTTTGTCTTCGTTCTTCAGTTAATTTGATTTTCATCTTATCGAGCTCATCCGTCACCTTTGCAGACAAGATGATAGGATACTTTCTGTCAATCTTAGAAATAATATCGGGATAGTCCACAAAAACATTAGTATCAATGATATAATAGTTTTTCTTTGTTATACTTAATTCCTTCTTTTTCCGTTCAAATTGAGAAAGGTCAATTTTACCTACAACTCTCAACCCTATTGTGGAGGAGACCGTTGATACTGTTTTTTCTTCAGATATAGGTTGGACTATAGGGGCTGATGATTCTGACTCTTGCAAATTAGTTCTCCATACATTTGTTTTACCATCAAACTTATCACAATTATCTATAAACTGTAATACTGTAGGTGATACAGTGTGAAATTCGTTAAGAGGCATATCTGAAATAATGAGAGTCGTACTAAGCGAACGGCTTGTTGCTACATTAAAACGTCGATCTTCTAGTGCGAAACCCGGATTCCTTCCAGGAATGTATAGAATAGCATAATCAACAGTCATACCTTGGATTCTATCTATCGTTTCGATAGTTATATCCAGTTCAAGGTCAGACGTACAGAAACGTTTCTGCAGTTCCTTTACAGAATCTCTAAAAGGTGTTATGATAGCTAAAGAACGATCAGGATAAAATTTTTCCAGCTTTTCAATCACATCTCGTATAATAGCATCTGCTTTATCTGAATAAACTCCATTGCGGACATCTAGTGTACAATGGTAAAGTACACCGCCATCTTGTGGAAATAAGACACTATTCGCTTTGGTAAAATCTAAATAGTCTTGCTTCACAGACACAAAACGATTTCCGTAAAAGCATTTTGTAAGGGAGGCAGATCGACTCGTGAGACGGAAAGTGGTTACTATACGATAAGATTTTATCGATGTCCCCAGCGCCATAGACTTCAATCCTTCAACTTGTGTTGCCACATTCCACGAATTATATTGTGGATTGTTAAGTTTCACGATAGGTGGCAACTGCATAGGATCACCTACAATTAGGCAATCAATCCCCAACTGCTTAAACGCAACTATAGCCGTGAGAAAAGCCTGAGAAGCTTCTTCTATGACTACCAAATCGTATTGTGGCAAACCATACAGAGTCATCTTCTTTTCGCTAAAAACACTTGACAACTGATAGTTTGTCGCACAGAGCATTTCGCCACCAGGAACCTGCAAGTCGGCAGAGGCAGCTTTTACACCAGACACCTGTTTACGTTCGTCAATAGAGAGATTTGTCTTGCTGACACGACCTTCCTTCACATACTTCTGCAAAGGCTTCTGCTTTATCAACTCGATAAGACCCTTGTTCGCCATGGTGGTGACGCAGACGGTTTTGCCAGCATCAAGATACGATGAAATCACAGAAGCGATGGTGTAACTCTTACCAGTTCCCGGAGGACCTTGTACGATACAACAATGTTCATTAGCGAGCGTGTCTATGATTGTGTCAGAAATGCCTGTTGGCTTCTGTTCATCAAATGCGAGTTCCTCGGGTGTCCATTCCTCATAATCTATAGTCGGTTCAAGGTTCAATTCATCGTTTGAAGAGAATGCATCCATATAGCTGGCAAGGTTGCGGAAATACTCTACAGGAGGAAATGGATTATGGACGATAAGTGAAAGACTTTTGCCATCAACCAACGCCTTTGACAAGATATCGTACAACTTAAAACTGAATCCAGAGCATGCAACATAGTCATAGTTGGAATCACCAGTATGAACATAGTACATTGGAGTCATGTCAGAACCAGGAGAATGAAAATCCTTATTGTCAACGAACTCATCCCAACGGCAGATCCACTCCGTAACGTGTTCACCTAATGCTTGCTTAGCACCTTTCTTAATTATGCACACGCCCTTCAGAACTTTCAAGCGTGGAGCCATACGACGAGGGCATTTGAGGATAATCATGCCTGTCTCATGCTGAATGGAATCAACATAAGCAAGCGATAATTCACCTGTCTTAAATAAGTTCCGCATCTGCGAGCGATTGATCTTTTGTTGCTCGTCGATAGCCTCTTTCACTTGGTCAGCAAAGAATGACTTATAGTTTGCAAGTTTGATATTGTCAATCATAATCAATAGTCGTTATCGTTGTAATCATCGTTACCATCTTCCGCTTCTGCCATAGCACCAACATAGTGAGCGAATACGGCATCCATATTTGTACGAGCAGCCACACGAATCAAGGTATATGTAGTACCTTTGGCATCTTCAAGTATGCCTGTATAAAGAGCCCTTACTACATCAACCTTCTCCTTGCCGGTAATCTTGATAACAACATCGTCTTTTTCTACGAGTTTCAGGAATTCCTCGGCGTTGTTAATGTAATGGAAGTTCTTGCCCTGTCCATCAAGATAAACGCAAATCTTCCACTTGTCATCAACCATCTTATTCCATACAGAAGGAGAAACATACATCACGCCACGAGCAGCACTACAAGCATGAATGTATCTGCCATCTTTAAGTTTGTGTACAGTTACATCACTCGCATTACGCACGAACTCTTCCATTGTTTCCTCAGGCTCTGCGTACATCTCATTTCTGAGGTTCTGGTACAGACGCAACTGAGCAAGATAGTTGGTGTCGGCAATCTGCTCTGGCTTGATGTTACATTGAGCTAAGAGGTCTATTTCCTCCCTCGTTGGTGGTAATGATTCCAGTTCAAGAGGCGTTCCATGTGAGCGAAGGCGTTCTAATTCCTTTTTGGTGAAAATCTTCGGATGCTTACGTGTACGAGGTTTGTAAGGTCTGTCACCAACAGGTTGATAATTCTTGTCCTTATCAACAGATCCCATGTACCCATTACTGTCAGGATCATAATCCTTATGAGGCTTGTTTGATGAAGCGTGAGACGTGTTAGACATATGAGTATTAGAAGACGTTGTGCTGGCATCATCCGTTGTGTCAACATCTTCATCAACGTCAGCTTCTACATCGTCTGTTTCATCTGTGTCATCGTAGTCTTCAATATCCTCTTCATCAACCTGTTCATATGTGTCATACTGACCAAGGTCATCTTCTGACTCTTCCTCTGCTGTAGATGACGTTGCTTGACCAACTAGTGATTCAGTTTGTTGCGACTGCTGTTGTGGACGAGAGTCAGAAGTTGACTGCTGCGATGCGGTTTGAATAGGTTCTTTTGGTGATGTCTCTGATTCTTCCCCAACTTCAAGTTCGTTAACAGTTCTTAACGTTACATCTTTATTTGGTGCACCAGGCTTGTCATCCTCGCGAATAGTTTTCGTATCGTCAATATGCTGATTTTCTGTTGATGTCTCTGTAGTTGCTTCAGTAGCAGAATCTGTTGGTTCATTCGTAGCATTGCTATAGTAATCGTTTTCTGTTTCGATAGGTTCTTCTTCCTCTGGCTCAACGTTGATGGTCAAATCCAACGATCTGAGATAAGCGCGGAACTTTTCATCGTATGCAAGTGAAGAGCAATACTTTTCGATGCACGCTTCTACAGAAACGCTATCATCAAGAACGTCTTCACATACATTATCATACACGTCAAAACCTACCAGTCGCTTCAATCTACTACAGAACTTTGTAAAGGTACGATTATGCTTCCATGAGCTTACATAATAAAGGTGGTTGTCATCGTTATAGATACGCTCCACATCATTATGTATAGTGTCATAACCGAGGTCTATCTTTTCACATACAACAAAATGATACTGCGACAGCTTTGTATTATAGCGTTCGTAGAGTTCTTGGAATCGATCTGGGTTCTCAATAGCCGACAAGATAAGCAGACGAGGTCTGAGTATGGCAACCATATCAGCTGTTTCATCTTGTTTGCCTATAGGTGTTGCCACAAAATCAGAACTTGTCAGACATTTTATCTTCAGCATGTTGCAGACCTTGACAAACGAATCTGTATCATAAGGGAAAGCACTTGTCTGCATAACAAACTCATCGCCACGGAAGATATTCCTTTCCTGTGTCGCATCTGGATGGATAGCATAAAGTTCCGTAATATGCTTCTTCTGCCCCTTACCATTACGCCATTCTGCAGTTGGCGTTTTACGATAGTTGTCAACCAAAGTCTCATCTTGAATAGGCGAAGACAGCATCCAATTAATCACTATACTGCGGAAATTAGTTTCTTCCTCTCTTGGATGCGTAACACGAGCAAGGTAATAAAGGCAATCTTCAAAAGAGAGAGCTTTACAGAAGTTGATCTTCTCAAATAATTCACGAGCATCACGATTGTCAATAGAGTCAACAATAGCTTTGCAAGGAACCTTCTCTTGCCATTGAGGTACCTTGGCACGAACAGCATAACCAGCTATGTGAGGTGTATACAACAACTCCGGCTTTTGAACAGAATTCTCTGTTGGTATGCACACGCGGTTATTGAAACATCCATCTTCTACCCAGGATTCATATTCGACCAAGCGACGAGAGAAACATTTCGACCAGAAATAACAAGCAAATGTGCGGTTTGCGAGATACTTCAAGTCCTCTCGCGTCATATTCTGATGCACGTTCTCCGCCTTGAAATATTGTTTGATGATATCCTTGTTGCCTTCGAAGATGTAAGTGTCTGAAAGATACGACAATTCAGACACACCATTTGCCTCAAAGTCGCACGTTGGAGAATATTCTGTTCCAAGTGTCAACTCATGAGCAAACTTGTATGTCGTTTCATTCGACTTGACCAGATACTTTATCTGCTTACGAAGTGTGTCATTTATGTCATACTCACTCTGTATCTTGGCTACTTCACGTACAAACTGAATGTGAATGTCTGCAACGCTATTCTCATCGGCAGTAAACTTTGCAAGATAATCCTTAACCTTTGCGTCAATCCACATTTGCTTTGTGGTAATGAGATTGCGATTACCGTACTCTTCAGAGATAGCATGAAGCAAGTCCTTATTTGCCTTTAGAATATCGGGATGAACCTCGTTGGCAAGAGTGATGTACTTGAATGGTTCAGATACAGAATCCTCATCCACATTGACGATTATTACCTGATCAAGAGTCTTATAACCAGCATATTGAGTGCGAACTCTCAACTGCATAATTTGGTATTTCCTTTCTGCCCATTTATCCTTCAGGTCTTTAAGGTGCTTGGTCATCATCGCTACAACAGAATCCAAAGACTCTGCTTCAATAGTTGAAAGCTTAGGCAAGATGTCTGAGAAAAGAATATCCTTGTTATCGGACTTAAGACCGAGTTTCCTGAACAATTTCATCCACTCTGACTTCTCGTTCTCATTGGCGGTTTCGATGTAAGACGAAGACACAAACTGCGCCTCCTTTACATACTTAGTTACCAGCGCCTCAATTTGTTCTTGCTGATAGGTGTCAGAAATGTAAAGCGATACACAATTGATAAGCGCGTTGTTATTGTCAAGCAACGGAATAGTCTTAAACTTATCAACAGATGCAATTTGCTTCTGGTTTACCTTTACCCATCGCCAGAAATCAACGTTATTGTTTATAACATTAACCGATTGACGCAAGTTTGCGTTCTGAGCAAGAATGTCAGTTGTGGTATTGATGTCAAACTTCACAATCTTGAACAGCTGACGCATATCCTGAGAGAAATCATCGGTATATTTCTGTGAGAGCACAACATACATCTTCGGACACCATGCTTTCTCGCACAGAATCTTTGCGTCCTCGTTGTATTCGATATACTGGATATTCAGTTCCCTTGCTCTTACTATGGTTCCGTCATAGGCAAGTAAAGGCATATCCTTGATGTCGTTGAAACTCATAGTATCATCAAAGAGTCTGTCTGCGTCACGCTTCAGGTATTCCAAGAATGTGAGCATAGTTGCCTCGTCAACAAGACTGGCATAGATAACCGCCTTGTTCTTGATTACAACATCTGTGAAGAACGACTTGTCTGTGAAGGTCTTAACGCCAAACTGCTGACGCAAGAACGATTCCAGTTTCTTTACCTCTTCCTTCTCACGACCTTCAAAGTAATCATTCGATAGAGCATACATCATGCTATCCTGCAACCAAGCATGATTGATATTGTCAGCATAGGTGCTGTTCTGAGCATACGCATCCTGATTGAAGTATCGCACGTCATCGTTGCAAAGATATACCTCATTTTTGTGGATGTCAACACAACGCAAGACATAATCCTTGAAAACGTTTTCCTTCAACTGCGCTTCACAACCGTACACATATTCAACAAATGCTTTGTTGGCGGCATAATTGTTTTCTATGGCAGCGTTTACTTTTGCTCGGAAATCGGTATCGCCAACTATGACAGTCGTGATGAAGGAGTCCTTGGTAAATTCGTTGAATCCAAGGTTAGCAAATATTGCAGTTATATTATCTTTCTCGTCATCAGCCAGGCTGTCAAAATAGATATGCGATAGTACGTTGATAACATTCTCGCCCAACCATTTCTCACGTATTAAGCCATGAGCTTCTTCGTTGAAGAAGTAGTGATAATTGGTATAGTCGGTACTTGCACCACCATCCTCGGTAATGTACGGAATCTTTGTCTTGTTAGCCTTTAAATCAACTTCCTTTACTGCAAGATAACGATAGAATGCAACAGAATTGCTTGGAACGTTAAGCAACACCATAGCATCCTCATTGGATAGAATGTAATCTATAATCATAGACGCAGCAGAGAAAGACAGGAAATACTTGTCTGCAAATGATTTCCAATTTTCATCTTCCTCAAAATTTGATCTTGATGCCTCGCAAAGATGCGGTACAAATCTACGCAAGAATCCTATTCCATTACAATTCGTGTCAAAATCATAGTAGAGACTTCCTGCTGTAAACAAATCGCCTTCGTATCCAATAAATATATTTTTCTTCGCAAACTCGTTTAGTTCATCCTCACTCAACCAATGTCTAATAAATCGTGTATTGTTTTCGGGAACTTTCAACCATGTCTGGAAATCAGTTTCCTCACATTTCTTTACAACAGCATCAACCTTTACACCAAGGCTCGAAGGAGAATGCTTGTACAAGAAATCCATGAATGCCTCCGATTGTCTTAACTCGTCAATTGGCAAGGAGTAGTCACCCAACTCCATAAGAATTATGAAGTCTTTGTCTGAAATGACTCCGTTCGCTGTCATGCCAGTCATGTCGTTAATAATATTGTCGATGCATTCAAATGTTTGTTCACCATCCTTATCCACGCATGGAACAAAGGGCTCTTCTTTTATGAGCTTTTCAAATTCTTCCTGGAATTCCTCTATAAACGTCTTATACACGCGTCTCTTCTTGCACTCATCAAAGTCTGGGATAAGTGCAAAGATAGAGTCAAGATCGTATTTTTTGCTTTCAATAAGCTGCTTGATCCAATAAAAGAACTGTTTACCTGCAATACGAGCAATAACGTGATTGAGTTCGATATCCTCAATATCATCACGCTGTCCGTTGGGCACCATATCGGTGTTCATTAGGAAATTGAAGCCCCAATCAGCCCGCTTTGCTGGCAGATAGCAATAAAGCATGGCATCATCAACTGGCATCAACTTTCTTTCAGCTTTCTTGCACGCAAACTTTACCGCAGTCTTACGGAAGTTCATGTACTTCTCAGGTATTTTCTCATAACCATCCGAACGAAGAGAGTCTGAATTTTCCAAGACATCGTTTATCTTATCTGTAATGTCCTCAGGAATATCATCTACAAGAGAATCTGATACACACCAGTCTTTATTGTCTTTCTCACGAACAATCGGTTCATCCTGACCATCAATAAAGATGCTAACCTTCTTGATGTTCGGGATAAACAATATGACGCGCTCTGATTCAAACACATCGGTAAACAAATCGATGTAGTTATCATCTCTGTCTTCGTCGGTAAGAATTTCCTTATCTCGTGGTTGGAGAGCGAACTTTACTCTGAACTCTTCGTTAGGATGCTGACAGAATACAGACTTGATTTCATTATCGATCTCATTATGTTCCGTCCAGATTGGCAATATCTGCCATGGTGTATTGATTACATCCGTAGCAGACTTGTCGAACCTGAATGTGTAATTACCAGTATTTAGGAGAACATAGTCGTTGTCAAGGAAAACTGTCTTAAAACCAATACCTTTGTAGCCGATGGCTTCGGTATTGTCAGACTTCTCGCCATCATTTATATCACAAATAGCTGCAATATTCTTCGGATTGAAATATTCACCTGTATGCTCGAATGTTAAGTAGTTCTCGGTAATATGGAACTCTACATCAACAGGCAAAGGTTGAATCTTACCATCAATTTTTGTACGACGAGGATAGTCGTTAGCATTCTGCAGCAACTCATAGATGAATACTTCCTTACCGCTTTGTGTAAGTTGCTTTTTGAGAGTATCAAGCGAACGAGCAATCTTCTTTGCAGCACCTGCAGGATAACGCATAATGCCCTCGTAAAGACTGCTCACAATGTCTTTGGGGTAAATTGGTGTTATTTCCTCATGCAAGTCAATACCGAACTTGAGAGGATCGGTTTCAAGCAATACCCAAGTGAACTTGTAGTATGCATAGCGGTTGAACTCCTTGTTGCTTCTGAATGAGATAGACAGATTCTTTATACCACGTTCCTTATCTTCAATCTTTGTAAAATCAGTATTACGGATATCTGTTATCGTAAACCAACCTTCATTTCTTTGAGGCGCAAACTGACCAATAAACTGATTGTTCTCAAGACGCAATCTACGTTTGATTTTAACGACCTCCTCGGAATCTACGTATTGGGTTGCTGCACGATTGTATTGTGGTCTTCTTTGCTCTTCGTGAGATTTTGGCTTAGCTTTTTCAATTACATACCTTGTAGTTTTTTTTCCCGAGAAATCTGTCCAGAATGAAAACAATCCAGAATCTGTTAAAAATTCATAGAAATGATTGTACCCCAGATTCTTATAATTGATACCTACTTTTCCAACAGCACGTAAGAAATCATACTGGTTCACCCATCCATCACCCTTGTCAACCAGTTCAACCTTAGGCAAAGATTGATATATCTCACGTAATTTTTCTATTATTGATTTGCTAACCATATTCTATTAGATTTAGTTATTACAAGATCGTCATCATAATTTTCTGATTGTCTGTAGGTACGAGCAACTCCCGAATATCAACTTCAAGTATTCTTGTAATTTCTACTAGAGTTTCAAGAGTGGGTTGAGTTGTGTTAGTACACCATTTGCTCACTGTAGCCTGATCTTTACCTATTTGGTCAGCAAGCCACTTGTTCGTTTTCTTCTTTTCTACGAGAACTACTTTGATACGATTAATGTTTTTATTTGTTGCCATATAATTACACTCTATTGTCTTATACTTTCAAAGATATAAAATTATTTCGAAAAACAACAATATATTTTATTGTGACATAAAACTATTTACGTATTTACCTAATAATTTGATTTAGAATATAAAATTATAGTCAACAATACGGTAAATCAAGCTTAATCGTCTTAGTAGCCTCTTCCTTTTTAGCATCAACAACCTTTGCATACACTTGAGTTGTACGGACATTCGTATGACCAAGCATTTTGCTAACAGTATAAATGTCTGTTCCTCCGGCGAGTTGCAGGGTTGCATACGAGTGCCTAAAACAATGGTAGGTGATGTGCTTCGTTATTCCGGCTTCTGCAACCCATTTCTTTATCGGACGGTTAATCCATGACGGGTCTGGCAGTCCGCCAAAAACTAATTGTTCGCCGTCCTTCCTTTCACCACATAATTGAAATGCTTGTTCGGATATAGGCATATACTCAACGCCTTTGGTCTTTTGCTGAGTAAAGTTCAAACGGTAACCACCATTGAATACCTCTATCTCTGACCACTTCAACTTTTGAATGTCACAATGACGAAGCCCGGTAAGTGCAGAAAAGAGGGCGGCACGCTTCAACAACGGGTCGCATGGAGTTTGAGCCAAACGGTTCAGTTCTTTAATGGTCAAGTATTCCCTACGGCTTTCTTGGCCTTGAATACCCTTGATCTTTGCCCCAATATCAACCGTTAAATAGCCGTCAATGAAAGCCTGCTTCAATGCAGCCTTGAATATGGAGAAATAAGTGGATGCCGTATTTTGCGAGATGACACCTTTCTTGCCTCCTCCCTGTGGGGCGTTCAATAGGAACATACGGAATGATTCTATCAGCTTCAAGTCAATCTGTGAGAAAAGGATGGTATCTCCTTTCGCAAAGATTTTCAACAATTCATGTACACGCTTCCAGTTGATGATAATGGAATCGGAGCTATGGGCGTGGCGTAACCGTTGCACATGGTCGAAGTAGTCTATGAAGTTGCAACGTGAACGCTCTAGCTGCTCTGCCTGTTCTGCATCCGTTTCAGAATAAAGCGAAGCGTTATCGTATTCCTTTTGGCGCAGGCTTCTCACCTTGTCGGCATAGATACACGATTCTTGGTCTAATTGAGATTTGCATTGGATGATGCCGTTCAAGTCACGCTTTGGCTTATAAGTGGTCTTGCCGTCTTTGTCGGTTCGGGCATTCCGCGACTTATCCCATATGGGAGTGGTTATAGTACGGTTCAGATATTCACGCACTCTTTGGGGAGTGGGTTTGTCTGCTTGGAAAATCGGATAAGCTTCAACATACAGATACCATTCCTCGCGGTATTCCGATTTGCGGAGTTTTACTGAAACTCGTGTATTGGCCAACGCTTTCTTCATTGCTTCATTCCTGTATATAGGTTATCAATTTCTTTCTTGGGCACATAAACGAAGTTACCTATCTGCCGGGTAGGGATAGAGTATTTACGGATATGTAGATAGACCGTACTGTCTTCTAAATGAAACTTCTTGGATATTTCGCCGATAGTATAACAGTCTTTAGGCTCCAAGCTATATAGTTTTGCAACGGGTTTGGGTTTTGTCAGAGCTTTCTTTCGTAGCGGATAGAGTTTCAGCAGTTCTTCTTTGCTGACACGGATTTGGTTAGTTCCAAGATTTATGTGCGAAATAGTCCCTTTATGTATCAGACGATACAGCGTATCTTTACTGATGCCGAACAGGGCATAGGCTTCCGACACCTTGATGTAATCTTGGTGCTTCGGGATGCTCTTTACAATTTCTTCCAATCGCTGATTCCGCTTCTCTTCGTCTTTCCTGCGCTTATACGCAATGTTGGAACAGCGTTTGGAGCAATACCACGATTCTATGGTCTTGGCAATAAACTCCTGACCGCACACTTGGCATTTCCGTTTTATTTCAAACTTTGCTGCTGGCATAATGCTGATTTTTACTTGTTTGTATTCAACCCGTTTATATTTTGTCGCAGATTTCCTACTTTTTTATCGCGGCACAAATATGGTACAAATATACAATAAAGATTCGAGAAACAAGCAAATCTATCAGAAAGTGTTAAAAATAAAGTAGGGTGTAACTCATTGAGCTATACCCTACTTTTCTATCTTTAGTTATCGTTGTTTACCGATACTTATTTCACTTCCTCGAAGTCAGCATCCTGAATATCTTCTTTATTATTAGAAGAACCCTGATTAGCCTGTTGTCCTGCACCTGCACCCGGACCGGCCTGAGCGCCACCTTGTG
>OBJF01000710.1_pt1 | contig 34675 bp, 27 predicted proteins | sample 1519091 | NCBI WGS metagenome assembly OBJF01 (sample SAMEA2452124, study PRJEB22498) | human gut metagenome | biome: human feces; feature: human gut; material: feces | place: Australia | collected 2012
ACCGGCTCGCCGTTTGCCATATCGGAACCATAGCAGCGTGCGCAGACACCGGTCTTTGCACGGCAGGTCAGCAGGCTGCGGATCTTCAGCTTGGTAATGCCAGCAGCCTCGATCTCGTTTGCATCGTACAGGTCGATCATCTTGCCTTCCGGCACGATCACCTTGCCGGTGACGGGGTTGACCACATCGCCCACAGCAAAGCGGCCGATCAAGCGCTCGCGGAAGCTCTCGATCTTCTCCTTGCCCTCGTGGATCTCAGACACCCACAGGCCGTCAGTGGTGCCACAGTCGATCTCGCGCACAATGACATCCTGAGAGACATCGACCATGCGGCGGGTCAGGTAACCGGAGTCAGCGGTACGCAGAGCGGTATCGGCCAGACCCTTACGGGCACCACGGGCAGAAACGAAATATTCCAGAATATTCAGACCTTCACGGTAGTTGGCACGAATGGGCATCTCGATGGTGTGGCCGGCGGTGTTTGCCAGCAGGCCGCGCATACCGGCCAGCTGCTTGATCTGGTTCATAGAACCACGAGCACCGGAGTCAGCCATCATATAGATCTCGTTGTCCTTGGGCAGGTTGTCTGCCAGAGCCTTGGAGACCTTATCGGTGGTAGCCTGCCAGATGGCGATGGTCTGGTTGTAACGCTCGTTGTCGGAGATCAGGCCGCGGTTGAACAGCTTGCCGACCTTTGCGATCTGCTGGTCAGCCTCAGCGATCAGTTCCTGCTTCTGCGGCGGGATCACAGCGTCGCACACAGCGACGGAGATTGCAGACAGAGTGGAGTACTTGTAGCCCTGCGCCTTGATGGCATCCAGCATCTTTGCACACTTGCGGGTGCCGTTGCGGGTCATGCAGCGGGAAATGATGTCGGGCAGAGTCTTCTTGGTCACGCGGAAGCTGACCTCGTACTCCAGCCAGTGCTCGGGATCAGTACGGTCGATATAACCCAGATTCTGAGGAACAGGGTTATTGAAGATGATGCGGCCGACGGTGGTTTCCACCAGACCGGTGCGCTCCACGCCGTCAATGGTCATGGTGCGGCGCACCTTGATGGGTGCGTGCAGGGTAACGATGTGCTCTGCATAAGCCATCAGGGCTTCGTTCTCATCGCGGAACACCTTGCCTGCGCCCTCGTCATTTTCACGAACGGTGGTCAGGTAGTAGCTGCCCAGGATCATATCCTGCGTAGGCACGGTAACAGGTGCGCCGTCAGAGGGCTTCAGCAGGTTGCCGGAAGCCAGCATCAGCATCTTGGCCTCACGGCAGGCATCCTCGCCCAGAGGCAGATGGACTGCCATCTGGTCACCGTCGAAGTCGGCGTTGAATGCGGTACATGCCAGCGGGTGCAGCTTGATGGCACGGCCCTCCACCAGCACCGGGTTGAAAGCCTGAATGCCCAGACGGTGCAGGGTAGGTGCACGGTTCAGCAGAACGGGGTGGCCCTTGATCACGGTCTCCAGGCTGTCCCACACTTCGGGCTTAGCGCGCTCCACCATCTTGCGGGCGGACTTGATGTTGTTGGCAATACCCTTCTCCACCAGATCCTTCATGACAAAGGGCTTGAACAGCTCCAGAGCCATTTCCTTGGGCAGACCGCACTGATCCATCTTCAGCTCAGGGCCGACGACGATAACAGAACGACCGGAGTAGTCAACACGCTTGCCCAGCAGGTTCTGACGGAAGCGGCCCTGCTTGCCCTTCAGCATATCGGAAAGGCTCTTCAGTGCGCGGTTGTTGGGGCCGGTGACCGGACGGCCGCGGCGGCCGTTGTCGATCAGGCTGTCCACTGCTTCCTGCAGCATACGCTTCTCGTTGCGCACGATGATGTCGGGAGCGCCCAGCTCCAGCAGACGGCGCAGACGGTTGTTGCGGTTGATCACGCGGCGGTACAGGTCGTTCAGGTCGGAGGTGGCAAAACGGCCGCCGTCCAGCTGGACCATGGGGCGCAGGTCAGGCGGCAGAACAGGCAGCACATCCATGACCATCCATTCAGGACGGTTGCCGGAAATGCGGAATGCCTCAACTACTTCCAGACGCTTGAGGATGCGCACGCGCTTCTGGCCGGAGGACTTTTCCACCTCGGCAGTCAGCTCTTCACTCAGCTGATCCAGATCGATCTCCTTCAGCAGATCCTGAATGGCCTCAGCGCCCATAGCAGCCTCGAACTCATCACCGTAGTGGTCGCGCATCTCACGATACTCGCTCTCGGTGAGCAGCTGCTTCTTTTCCAGACGGGTAGCACCCGGATCAGTGACGATATAGCTTGCAAAGTACAGCACCTTCTCCAGCAGGCGGGGGCTGATGTCCAGCATCAGGCCGATGCGGCTGGGGATGCCCTTGAAGTACCAGATGTGGCTGACGGGAGCGGCCAGCTCAATGTGGCCCATGCGCTCACGGCGGACCTTGGCCTTGGTCACTTCAACGCCGCAGCGGTCGCAGATCTTGCCCTTGTAGCGGATGCGCTTATACTTACCGCAGTGGCACTCCCAGTCCTTGGTAGGTCCAAAAATGCGCTCACAGTACAAGCCGTCGCGCTCCGGCTTCAGGGTACGGTAGTTGATGGTCTCAGGCTTTTTGACCTCGCCGTAGCTCCAGTTGCGGATCTGCTCCGGGGAGGCAAGGCCGATCTTGATGGAATCGAAAACGTTGTTTTCCATGAAACGAACCCTTTCTTAATCTCTAGTTGTCTCGATGATACAGGCGGCTTTCTTGTTCAGACCACAAGCCCCTCTCCCCTGCCGCAGCACGCGGAACAGGGGGCTTGAGGCTTGTGTTCTTTGTCTGATCAGAAATCTACTTCGTCAGAAGAAGCGGGAGCTTCGGCACCGGAGTTATTGTCCTCCAGCACAGAAGGATCATCGAAACCGGCATCGGCATCCTTAATATTATAATCGTTGAGCAGTTCGCTCTCCTGCACGACGTTCTCAGTGCCGGCAACATCGCGCATATCAAAGCCGGTCTCTTCGTCGTCGAAGTTCTGACGCATGTCGATCTCGTTGCCGTCCTTGTCCTGAACAACAACGTCCAGACCCAGAGACTGCAGTTCCTTCAGCATAACGCGGAAGGACTCGGGAATGCCGGGCTGCGGGATCGGCTCACCCTTAACGATGGCCTCGTAGGTCTTCACACGGCCCTCCACGTCGTCGGACTTGACGGTCAGGATCTCCTGCAGAGTGTAAGCAGCGCCGTAAGCTTCCAGTGCCCAGACTTCCATTTCGCCAAAGCGCTGGCCGCCGAACTGGGCCTTGCCGCCCAGAGGCTGCTGAGTGACCAGAGAGTAGGGGCCGGTAGAACGTGCATGGATCTTATCATCGACCAGGTGATGCAGCTTCAGGTAGTACATATAACCGACGGTAACGCGGTTATCGAACTTTTCGCCGGTGCGGCCATCGTAAACGGTGGTCTTGCCATCGCGGTCCAGCTCGATCTTGGAGAAGTCGATGATGTGTCCCTTCTCGCCCATGATCTTGGGGAGCTTCGTGGGATATGCAGGAGCATTCTCGCCATGCCACATCTCGCGGGCGGTATCAAAGGTATCGCCGATGTCGTTCTCACGAGCGGAATCGAAGACGGGAGTCATGACCTTGATGCCGCATGCCTTGGCAGCGTAGCCCAGGTTGACTTCCAGCACCTGACCGATGTTCATACGGGAAGGCACGCCCAGAGGGTTCAGCACGATGTCCAGCGGAGTGCCGTCGGGCAGGTAGGGCATGTCCTCCTGCGGCAGAATGCGGGAAACGACACCCTTGTTGCCGTGACGGCCTGCCATCTTATCGCCAACGCTGATCTTGCGCTTCTGGGCAATATAGCAGCGGACGACCTCGCGCACGCCGGGCTGCAGTTCGTCGCTGTTCTCCGGGGTGAACACCTTGACATCCACAATGATGCCGTATGCACCATGGGGCACGCGCAGAGAAGTATCACGCACTTCGCGTGCCTTCTCGCCGAAGATGGCGCGCAGCAGGCGCTCTTCAGCGGTCAGCTCGGTCTCGCCCTTCGGGGTGACCTTACCGACCAGAATGTCGCCGCTCTTGACCTCGGCACCGATGCGGATGATGCCGCGCTCGTCCAGATCCTTCAGTGCATCCTCAGAAACGTTGGGGATATCACGGGTGATCTCTTCGGGTCCCAGCTTGGTGTCGCGGCTCTCGGTCTCGTACTCTTCAATATGAATGGAGGTGTACACGTCCTCGCGCACGATCTTCTCGTTCAGCAGAACGGCATCCTCGTAGTTGTAGCCTTCCCAGGTCATGAAGCCGATCAGAGCGTTCTTACCCAGAGAAATTTCGCCGTTGCGCATTGCAGGGCCGTCGGCCAGCACCTGACCGGCCTTGACGCTCTCGCCGACCTCCACGATGGGACGCTGGTTGATGCAGGTGCCTGCGTTGGAGCGTGCGAACTTGACCAGAGGATAATCCTCCAGCTCGCCCTTGTTGTTGCGCACAACAACATGGTCGGCATCCATCTTCTCAACGATACCGTCATTCTTTGCCAGAACAGCGGTGCCGGAGTCGGTAGCAGCCTTGTACTCCATACCGGTAGCAACGATGGGCTGCTGGGTGACCATCAGAGGCACTGCCTGACGCTGCATGTTGGAACCCATCAGAGCACGGTTACAGTCATCGTTCTCCAGGAAGGGGATGCAGGCGGTAGCAACAGAGACCATCATTCGCGGAGAAACGTCCATGTAATCGACTTTCTCTGCATCAATTTCAAGGATCTCGTCGCGGCGGCGGGCAGACACACGGGGACGGATGAAGTGCTTGCCCTCGTCCAGCGGCTCGTTGGCCTGTGCCACAACGTACTCGTCCTCGACGTCAGCGGTCATATACTCGACCTCGTCGGTGACGACCTGTTCCTTCAGGTTGCCGTTCTCGTCATAGATCTTCTTGACCTTGCGGTACGGAGCTTCCACGAAGCCGTACTCGTTGATCTTGGCGTAAGATGCCAGATAGGAGATCAGACCGATGTTGGGGCCTTCAGGAGTCTCGATGGGGCACATACGGCCGTAGTGGCTGTAGTGAACGTCGCGGACCTCGAAACCTGCGCGGTCACGGCTCAGACCGCCGGGGCCCAGAGCAGACAGGCGGCGCTTGTGGGTCAGCTCAGCCAGCGGGTTGTTCTGATCCATGAACTGGGACAGCGGAGAAGAACCGAAGAACTCCTTGATGGCTGCCACCACCGGACGGATGTTGATGAGGGCCTGCGGGGTGATGACGCTCTGATCCTGGCTCTGCAGGGTCATGCGCTCACGGATGACGCGCTCCATGCGGGAGAAGCCGATGCGGAACTGGTTCTGCAGCAGCTCGCCCACGCTGCGGATGCGGCGGTTGCCCAGATGGTCGATATCATCGGTGGTGCCAATATTGTGGCCCAGACCGTTCAGGTAGTTGATGGAAGCCAGAATATCGGCGACCGTAACGGTGCGGCCGATCAGCTGGTCGTGGTTGCGGCGCAGCATCTCCTTCTGCTCTTCCACATCAGAGGTGGTGTCGAGGATCTTCTTGATCTCATCGAAGGAGCAGCGCTCGTTAATGCCGCACTCCTTCACGTCGAAGGAGAAGAAGCCCTGTGCATCCACACAGCCGTTGGTGATGACCTTGATCTTCCGGCTTTCTTCCTTCATGGGATCGTCGAGCTTCAGCACGACCAGATTCACACCGGCATTGTCAGCCTTCTCAGCCAGCTCGCGGGTGATCTTGGCACCAGCCTCGATCAGGATCTCGCCGGTGAGCGGAGCGACCACATTCTCAGCAGCCACCTGACCGGTGATGCGGCGTGCCAGAGACAGCTTCTTGTTCATCTTATAACGGCCGAAACGAGACAGGTCATAACGGCGCGGGTCGAAGAACAGCATGTTGATCTGGCTGGTAGCAGACTCCACCGTGGGAGGCTCGCCGGGGCGCAGCTTGCGGTAGACTTCCAGCAGGCCCTCTTCCTGATTCTTGGTGGTATCCTTTTCCAGAGTAGCGAGGATGCGCTCATCGTCGCCAAAGAAGTTCAGGATGTCCTCGTTGGTGGACAGGCCCAGTGCACGGCACAGCACGGTGACAGGCAGCTTGCGGTTCTTATCGATACGGACATAGAACACATCGGAAGCATCGGTCTCGTACTCCAGCCATGCACCGCGGTTGGGGTTCATGGTGGCGCTGTACAGGTCGTTGCCCACCTTATCCTTGGCATCGCCGTAGAACACGCCGGGAGAACGCACCAGCTGGCTGACGATCGCACGCTCTGCACCGTTGATCACAAAGGTGCCGGCATCGGTCATCAGCGGGAAATCGCCCATGAAGATCTCCTGATCCTTCACTTCGCCGGTCTCCTTGTTCAGCAGACGGGCGGTGACGCGCAGGGGTGCTGCATAGGTCACGTCGCGCTCCTTGCACTCCTTGATGCTGTACTTCGGCTCCTTATCCAGGCGGAAGTCCACAAAGCTCAGTGCCAGATTGCCGGTGTAGTCCTCAATGGTGCCGATATCGTGGAAGACCTCTTTCAGGCCCTCGTCCAGGAACCACTGATAAGAGTTCTTCTGGACCTCGATCAGGTTCGGCATACTGATGACTTCGTCGATGTGGGAGAAGCTCATGCGCTCGGTTTTGCCGAGCTTTACGGGCTTGACTTTCATCATAAAATCAACCACTCCTTACTTTTATACTCTACGGGATGTCGTATACACGGGTCAAATTTGAGCAGACACACATAATTCGACCCGCGTCGAAGGGAACCTTTCGGCGTTTTTCACAAACTTTTCGGTTTGACCCGTCCAGCCGCCGCCTGCGTATTCCCCTTTTTGGCGCACTAGTCCATTATGTGATACTAATGCAGTATACACCCTAAAAGCCTTGCTGTCAAGCCATTTTTCAGATTTTTGCCAAAACAAATTTATTTTTTCTTTCATTTTCGCACGCCCGGCAGCGTGTTGTGTTTTGCTGTTTTAGGGCTTGATTTTTTTATTTTGCACGTTCCTGTTCATAATCCCCTTGTGCAATTTGTCTATCTTTGCCCTTGTGTTTTGGCGTATTACTTTTACAGTCGGATATGCCCGTTTTCCCTTGCGGCCCTTTTTTGTGAAAAAGCAGCTCAGAAAAGCTCGCAGGCTTTTCTGAGCTGCAAATATAAAAATAATGTTTCCTCTAATATTGCCAGAGTGCAAGCGGCGGCAATTATAATCGTTCACTCATCCAGATAATCCCGCAGGCGTTTTGCACGGCTGGGATGCCGCAGCTTGCGCAGGGCCTTGGCTTCGATCTGCCGCACCCGCTCCCGGGTCACATTGAACTCCTTACCCAGCTCTTCCAGCGTGTGCGCCCGGCCATCCTCCAGCCCGAAGCGCAGTGCGATCACCCGCTCTTCCCTCGGTGTCAGGCTTTTGAGCACGCTGAACAGTTCCCGCCGCAGCAGCTGCCGCCCGGCTTCATCCACCGGGACGCCTGCATCCTCGTCCTGAATAAAATCTTCAAGGTGGGCATCCTCTTCCTCGCCCACCGGCGTTTCCAGGCTGATGGGGTCCTGCGCCAGCTGCAGCAATTCCCGCACACGGTCCGGCTCCATGTCCAGCTGAACAGCGATCTCTTCCGCGGTAGGCTCCCGGCCATTTTTCCGCAACAGGTCACCCGTCGTCTTTTTGACCCGGTTGATGCTCTCCACAAGGTGCACCGGGATGCGGATGGTCCTCCCCTGATCTGCAATGGCGCGGGTGATGGACTGACGGATCCACCACGTGGCATAGGTGGAAAATTTGAAGCCGCGCTCCGGCTCAAACTTTTCCGCCGCCTTCATCAGACCGAGATTGCCTTCCTGAATGAGATCCAGAAACGGCAGGCCCCGCCCTGCATAGCGCTTTGCCACCGACACCACCAGCCGCAGGTTCGCTTCGCTGAGCTTCCGCCGGGCATCCTCATCCCCGGCCTGCGCGGCACGGGCAAGCTCCGTTTCCTGTTCTGCCGTCAGAAGCGGCACCCGGCCGATCTCCTTCAAATAGGCCTTTACCGGGTCGTCCAACGCCACCCCCTCTGCCGAAAGCTCATGTTCCAGCCTGCCGATCTGCGTTTCATCCAACGCAGGCAGGTCCGCTTCCTCTTCGGTCAGGTGCACGCCGCGGTCCTCCAGTGCCGTATACAGCTCGTCCAGCTGCGCCACATCGTAATCCTGTTCGTCCATGGCACGGCTGATCTGCTCCGGTGTCAGGGCATGGTGGCGTGCCCGCGCAGCCAATGTTCTGGCCAATTCCTCCGTTTGCGACAATTTCTGCATGGTTCCTGCTCCTTTCCTCTCCTGCTCCAGCCGGAGGGGAAAGCGGGGGATCATTCTTCTACAGGCACATTTCCCTGCTTCTTTTCGCGCATCGACTGGAGGTAATCACTCAGTTCCTCATTGGACATATGCGCCGCCTTGCCTGCCATGGGCATCCCCCGGGCAATGCGGTCCAGATACAGCCGGATATCATCCGGCGTACAATTCACATCGCTGTATTGTGCCGCAAGATGGCTCAGTTCATTCAGCGCTTCTTCGCTTACAAAAGCGCGCAGCGTGGTCAGGCTGATCTCAATGCCCTCCTGTCGGCAGCGCAGCATGGCTTCAAACAGCTCCTTCTGCTGCGGCAGCACGAACTGTTCTGCGGTCAGCTGCCCCTGCACCAGATCGATATAGTGCGGCTCCCGCAGGATCGCCGCCAGCAGCCGCTGCTGTGCACTGGCAATGCCCAGCGCCTGACTGCCGCCCGCACTGTACGGCACGTTGATCTGATTCATCTCACCGGACTTGAGCGCCTGCTGCTTTTTCTCCCAGCGGTGCTTGCTGCCCGCCCTCTTCACGGCGGTCTCCAGCTGGGTCATGATAGCTGTTTTGGAGATGTTGGTCTCCTCAGCCAGACGCCCCGCATACACTTCCTGCTCGGTAGGGTTGGAGCGCTCTGCCAGCATATTCACAGCTTCCTTCACGTATTCCAGCCGCTGGGCATCCTGTGCCAGATCGTACTGGCTGCGCAGACGGCCCAGCCGGAAGTCCAGTGCATTGCCCACACCGTCCAGCAGGGCTTTGAATCGCTCTGCGCCATACTTTTTGATGTACTCGTCCGGGTCCTTTGCACCGGGGATCTGCAGCACGCCCACCTTTACCGGGCTGTTGCGGAACAGTTCCAGCGAGCGCAGCGTGGCCTTCTGGCCTGCTTCGTCCGAATCGTAGCTCAGGATCACCTCGTCAGCATACTCGCTGATGAGCCGCACCTGCTCCGGGGTCAGGGCCGTGCCGCAGGCGCACACTGCTGTGTCGATGCCTGCCTGATGCATACTGATCACGTCCATGTAGCCCTCGCACAGCACGAACCGGCGCACCGCGCTGCGCTTTGCGATCTGCAGCGCAAACACCGTCTCTGATTTGTGGTACACCAGCGTTTCCGGGCTGTTGACATATTTCGGTTTGGAATCGTCCAGCACGCGCCCACCAAACGCAATGATGTTGCCACGCAGGTCAAAGATGGGGGTCATCACCCGCTTCCAGAACAGGCAGTAGATGCGGCCGGACGCACTGCGCTTGAACAGGCCGCTGGCATCCAGCTCCTGCTGATTGTAGCCCTTATCGCGCAGGAACTGATACAGCGCCTGTCCGTCGTTGGGCGCATAGCCCAGCCCAAACCGGACGATAGTCTTGTCGTCCAGACCGCGCCGCCGCCAGTAGGCACGGGCCTGCCGGGCTTCCTCCACGGTGGAATTCAGGCAGGCGTGGAAAAACCGTGCCGCCTCCTTGTTCATGGAGAGGATGCGGCTGCGCATCCGGCCTGTTTTGTCGTCCTCCTGGGGCTCCGGCATACCGGCCCGCGCTGCCAGCAGCTTAACGGCCTCCGGGTAATCGATGCTGTTGATCTTTTTCGTAAAGGTAATGGCATCGCCGCCTGCGCCGCAGCCAAAGCAGTAAAAGCTCTGGGTGTCCGGGTAGACGTAGAATGAGGGCGTTTTTTCGCTGTGGAAGGGGCACAGGCCACCATACAAACGTCCCTTGCGCTTGAGCTGCACATAGCTGCCCACCAGCTCCACAATGTCGGTGCGGCGGGTCAGTTCTTCAATGTATTCGTGTGGGATCATGGATCTTTCAAACGACCTTTCGGATTTATAGGACATGCCACTTCCGGGGCACAAACAATTCCTCAAAAGTGCGGATGGCAAATTCATCGCTCATGCCACTGATGTAATCGGTCACTGCGCGTTCTCCGCCCTCCTGATAAGCCAGCTGGATGTAGAAGTTGGACATCCGGTCCACATGGTTCAGGTAGTAATCGTACAGTTCCCCGATCACCTTGTCCACCTTCTGCTCTTCCCGCTTGGCGGTCTTGTCCACGTACACGGTGGCGTACATGAAATCCCGCAGCGCAAGGAAGGCTTCGTTTTCCTCTGCGCCCACCTTCACATCCCCATCGCTGTTGGCAAGGATACTGTTGATCATGGTGGTGATGCGGGCAGATTTTGTCTGGCCCAGCACGGCGGTGCATTCCTTCGGCAGGGTGGCTGGGTCCAGCACACCGGCGCGCACCGCGTCCTCAATGTCATGGTTCACATAGGCGATCTGATCCGCCATGCGCACGATGCGCCCTTCCGGCGTTGCCGCCCAGGTGCCCTTTGTGTGGGTCACGATGCCGTTGCGCACCTCCCACGTCAGGTTCAGGCCCCGGCCGTCCTTTTCCAGCTTGTCCACCACACGCAGGCTCTGCATGTAGTGCTTGAAGCCGTCCGGGCACAGCTCATTCAGCGCGCGCTCCCCGGCATGGCCAAACGGCGTGTGGCCCAGATCATGGGCAAGGCTGATCGCTTCAGTCAGATCTTCGTTCAGCCGCAGGGCGCGGGCAATGGTCCGCGCGATCTGCGAGACCTCCAGCGTATGGGTCAGTCGGGTGCGGTACAGGTCTCCCTCCGGCGAGAGGAACACCTGCGTCTTTTGTTTGAGCCGTCGGAATGCCTTGCAGTGCAGCACCCGGTCACGGTCACGCTGGAACACCGGCCGGATCGGGTCCTGCTCTTCCGGCAGCATGCGGCCGCGGCTCTGGTCGCTGAAGGTAGCCCACGGCGCGAAGGTCATATGTTCGATCTCTTCTGTGCGCTGACGTACATCCATACAAAGTCGCCCTCCCTTTTTGTCGCCATTCCCCCTCTCTGTTTCGGCACAGCCGATCCCAATTGCTGCGTCTGCGGCAATTGTAGCACACCCGCTTTGTCGAAGGGGGAAAAAGCCTGTCGGTTCGCAAAATAATGCTTGCTTTTTTATTTTTGCCGCTTCCGGGTTCAGAACGGTGCGTAGAACGGGTCGGATACCGTCACCTGCGCGCAGCCGCGCGTCAGCTCCCGCAGCTGTTCCAGCAGCGGGCCTTCGGTGTGTTCCGGCATCTGCCAGCACAGGGTCACGCGATCCGTGAACTGCGGCGCGGCCTGTTTTGCTCCCGCCGCATCGATCAGCAGCGATGCACGCTCATAAAGGGAGTAATCCACCGTCACGCGCAGCTCCACCACGCTGCGCACCGTGACCACCTCGGCATTTTCCAGTGCACGGGCCGTAGCCGTGGTGTATGCACGCACCAAGCCGCCGGTGCCCAGCAGCACGCCGCCAAAGTAACGGGTCACCACCACGATCAGATCCGTCAGGCCGCTGTGCTGCAGCACCTCCAGCGCTGGTGTGCCCGCCGTCTTGGCCGGTTCACCATCATCTGAATAGCGTTCCCGGTTGCCTTCCCGCAGGCGGTAGGCATACACATTGTGGCGGGCGGTGCGGTTGGCCGCACGCACCTGTTCCAGAAATGCAACGGCAGCTTCTTCGCTGTCCGCAAATGACAACGCCGCAATGAAGCGGCTCTTCTTTTCTTCGTATTCTCCTGTGGCCGTGCCATGGATGGTGCGGTAATCCTCCACTGTGGTTCCTCCTGCATGTTATTCAAAATAAGTATAACATAAATCGTCCGTTGTGCAACCACTGCCGCATACGTTTTTGTGTCAAGGCCAGCTCCCTGTACTGCTGCCCGCATGTCCTCTGCCAGAAAAAAGCGCAGCAAAAAATCGGCCAAGCCTTGCAGCTCAGCCGATCTTTTGTTAGAAGAAAGCAGATGATCACTTCGTAAAGAGCTGGATCCACTGATGGCCCCAAGTGCTGGAGCTGTTGTAGTAGTAGCCAACACCCATTGCACGAGCTTCGGGATCCAGAATGTTTGCGCGATGGCCTTCGGAGTTCATCCAGGCATTCACGACTTCTTCAGGAGAAACGCTGCCCCATGCGGCATTCTCGCCAGCAGCGGCATCCGTCACGCCGTACTCGCTGAGAACAGTGTACCACTTGGTACCATTGGGACGAACGTGAGAATTGACGGTTGCGATCTCTTCGGCGCGCCGCTGAGCAGCTGCGGTGAGCTTTGCATCGCCCATGACCAGGGGCTGCAAGCCGTACTTTGCACGCTCGGCATTGACCAGATCCAGAACTTCCTGACGGTAGTTGCTGGTGTAAGAGTTTTCGGGGCAAGAGAAGATCAGCACCCAGTAGTTGTTGTAAACGCCGCCTTCGTAGTGGCCCACGCTCATGGTGGTCGCGTCTGCGTTCAGGATGCGCTCACGGGTAAAATCAATGTTCATCCACTGATCCACCGCTGCATCGGGGGTGGAAACGCCCGCCATGTAGTCCTCGCCAATCGACACATCTTCGATGCCATTCTCTGCGAAGATGGTAAAATCGCGCTGGCCATTGGGACGAACGTAGGAATAAGAAGAGGCCAGCCTTTGCGCGCTCGTTGTTTACGCGGCGCAGGAACTCGTTCTGATAAGCTTCGTCCTGAAAGCTGATGTAGGAATTTTCTTCTTCGATGGAGGCAGAAACCGAAGCCTCAGCTGCGTTTGCAGTAACGGGCTTGAGAGATGCAGCACCAAAAACCACAGCCAAAGTCATAGCTGCTGCTGCGATATTCTTCAGGGTGCGCATCTCGAGTTTCATAAGACATCCTCCGTAAGCTTTTGTATATAAAAGCTTTTTTGCATTCATGTGAATGCGTACTGCAACACATTTGCAACTCTTCCGTTTCAAATGTGTTGCTTTTGTGCAACAAAAGTATCACAATAGCATCTCATCATCAAGGGGTTTCTGTCGATTTTTTGAGAGAAAATGCAAAAAATCAAAATTTCCCGTTCCGAAAACGTTTCACAAGCGCAACAGATTCATCCAAGATCCCGTGAATTTGTTACGTCCGTGTTGCTCTTCACCGTTTTCAGGATTGTTTCGTCACACTTAACGTGTTGCATTTTATTTTTCTACACCTTTTCTGCAGTGCTTTTCATGCATTTTTCTGTATGTTTACTCGCTTATATGCATATTTCAAAGTGTAACAGACTTTTGTGTGCGCTTTTCCGTTCCACTCCCCTCCCATCCCGCAGCCCTTTTCTGGGCTGCAGCCAGCCTTTGGCTGTACTTTCTGCAACAAAAAACAGCACAGGCAGCCTTTTCAGGGCCATCTGTGCTGTGCCGTATTCCTTACATAAAAAGAAGAGCGGCTCCGAAGAGCCGCCCTCCCACAATTCAGGCTATGCTATAAAAAGATCACGCGTCAGTCGATCACTGAGCAGCCTTTGCTGCCTCGATCTGCTTGATCAGTTCGGGCACGACCTTGAACAGGTCGCCCACGATGCCGTAGTCGGCAACACCGAAGATGGGTGCGCCCTCATTCTTGTTGACAGCGATGATGCACTCGGAGTCCTGCATACCAGCGGTGTGCTGGATAGCGCCGGAGATGCCCAGAGCAACATAGATCTTGGGGTGCACGGTCTTGCCGGTCTGACCAACCTGATGGTCAGCGGTCATCCAGCCTGCATCGGTGACGGCACGGGAAGCACCCACAACGCCGCCGCCCAGAGCAGCTGCCAGCTGCTCAGCCAGCTCAATGCCCTTGTTGACATCCTTGCTGATGCCGCGGCCGACAGAGACGATCACGTCTGCGCCGATCAGATCGACCAGCTTTTCAGCGGCCTTCTCAACGCTCAGGACCTCGGTCTTGATGTCCTCAGCAGCCAGAGCGAATGCGGGCTTCACGATCTGGCAGGCATCAGCCTTGGCCTGATCGAAGGGAGCCTTCTTCATAACGCCGGGACGCACGGTGGACATCTGCGGACGGAAGCGGGGGCAGATGATGGTAGCCATCAGATGGCCGCCGAATGCAGGACGGGTCATCTTCAGGTTGCGGTCTTCCATATCGAACTTCTGCTTGGACAGGTCGATGGTGGAGCTCTCCTTCAGGAAATCGATGTACTTTGCAGTGTCGATGTCCAGATGGGTAGCATCAGCGGTCAGGCCGGTGTGCAGACGAGCTGCGCAGCGGGGGCCCAGATCGCGGCCGATGTTGGTTGCACCGATCAGCAGGACTTCGGGCTTGTACTCGTTGACCATGTCGCACACGACCTTAGCGTATGCATCGGTGGTGTAATCCTTCAGCAGAGGGCTGTCGCAGACCATGACCTTATCGGCACCATAGCCGCCCAGCTCCTTGGCAATGCCTTCCACGTTGTCGCCCAGCAGCAGACCGGTGACCTCGCAGCCCAGCTCATCAGCCAGCTTGCGGGCCTCGCTCACCAGCTCGAAATCAGTGGGCATCAATGCGCCCTGGCGCTGCTCGCAGAAGACCCATACGCCTTTGTATTCGTTAAAATCAGCCATTGTAATCCTATGCTCCTTTCATCAGATCAGGTGCTTCTTGGCCAGGATACCAGCCAGCTGTGCGGCAGTATCGTCGCCCTTCAGCATGGTGCCTGCGCCCTTCTGCGGAGGAGTGAAGGACTTAAAGACGTTCGTCGGAGAACCCTTCAGACCGATGGTATCGACCTCGATCAGCGGATCGTCCTTCAGTGCGTTGTAATCAAACACTTCCATCGGCTTGTCGTAGCAGGTGAAGATGCCGTTCACGCTCATGTAACGGGGCTGGTTCAGCTCCTTGATGCAGGTCAGCAGGCAGGGAGTCTGCACCTTGACCATCATGTAGCCGTCTTCCAGCATACGCTTCACGGTCAGAGTGTTGCCATCCTTCTGGATGTCTGCCACGTAGGTGACCTGAGGCAGATGCAGCTTTTCAGCGATCTGCGGGCCGACCTGTGCGGTATCGCCATCGATTGCCTGACGGCCGCAGAACACAACGTCCTCGGGGCCAACGCCGATCTTGTTGACAGCAGCAGCCAGGATCTGGCTGGTTGCAAAGGTATCGGAGCCGCCGAACTCACGGCCGGAGACCAGAACAGCCTTATCAGCGCCGCGGGCCAGCAGCTCACGCAGCATGCCTTCTGCCGGCGGGGGACCCATGGTAACAACAACGACTTCGCAGCCGGTAGCGTCCTTGAGCTTCAGAGCAGCCTCCAGAGCGTTCAGGTCATCAGGGTTGGTGATGGTAGCCATCGAAGCACGGTCCAGAGTGCCATCGGGCTTGACGGACACCTTGCCGGAGGTATCAGGAACCTGCTTTACACAAACAATTGCTTTCATTGTAACTCTTGCCTCCCTTACTTCAGCAGCGCGCCGGAAATGACCATCATCTGCACTTCGCTGGTGCCCTCATAGATCTCGGTGATCTTGGCATCACGCATCATGCGCTCGATGGGATAGTCACGGGTGTAGCCGTAACCGCCGAACAGCTGCAGGCAGCGGCGGGTCACATCGCTTGCGGTGCGGGCTGCGATCAGCTTTGCCTGAGCAGCCTCAACGCTGTAACGGACCTTCTTGCCATCCATTGCTTCCTGCTTCTTCAGAGCAGCAGCGTAGACCAGATACTTTGCAGCCTCAACGCGTGCCTTCATCTCAGCCAGCTCGAACTGGGTGTTCTGGAATGCGGAAATGCTGCGGCCGAACTGCTTGCGCTCCTTGACGTAAGCAACGGTCTCTTCCAGAGCGCCCTCGGCAATGCCCAGAGCCTGAGATGCGATACCGATACGGCCACCGTCCAGAGTAGCCATAGCCAGCTGGAAGCCGCGGCCACGCACACCCAGCATACGGTCAGCAGGGATGCGGCAGTCCTCAAAGATCAGCTCGCAGGTGGAAGAACCGCGGATGCCCATCTTGTCCTCAGCCTTACCGACGGAGAAGCCCGGGTCGGTGCGCTCCACGATAAAGGCGGAGCACTGCTTGGTGGGACGGCCCTTCTTGTCGGGCACGATATCGGTGACAGCAATAACGATAAAGACGTTTGCGTAGCCGGCGTTGGTGATGAAGATCTTGGAACCGTTCAGGATCCAATCACCGGTCTCGGGGTCCTGCTTTGCAAAGGTCTGCTGACCCTGTGCATCGGTGCCGGCACCCGGCTCAGTCAGGCCGAAAGCACCCAGCCACTCACCGCTGCACAGCTTGGGCAGATACTTTGCCTTCTGCTCGGGAGTACCATTTTCATAAATAGGAGCAGCACACAGGCTGGTGTGAGCAGAGACGATGACACCGGTGGTGCCGCAGACCTTGCTCAGCTCTTCCACTGCCATGACGTAGGACAGCACATCGCCGCCTGCACCGCCGACCTCAGTCGGGAAATAAATGCCCATCATGCCGAGCTTGCCCATCTTTTCGACGGTCTCTTTGGGGAAGTACTCTTCCGCATCAACCTTCTTTGCCAGGGGCTTGACTTCGTTCTCAGCAAACTCGCGGTACATTTTCTGTACCATCTGCTGCTGCTTGGACAGAGTAAAATCCATCGCTATATCCTCCTAACGGGTCTTTTTCATTTACCGGAATTGCCCGGTGCAAACAAATTCCTCCCGGCCGCGTTTCCACGGTCGGGAGAAACGTTTATCAGAATTTACAGCTGGTCAACAGGGGTCTTGGTGCGGTCTGCGTTGTAAACGTAGAAGCCCTTGCCGCTCTTGCAGCCCAGGTTGCCGCCACGGACCATCTTACGGATCAGCGGGCAGGCACGATACTTGCTGTCGCCGGTCTCCTTGTACAGCACATCCATGATGGCCAGGCAGATATCCAGGCCGATGAAGTCGCCCAGCTCCAGGGGACCCATGGGGTGGTTGGCACCCAGCTTCATAGCGGTGTCGATGCCGGCGATATCGGAAACGCCTTCCATCTTGATGAAAGCAGCTTCGTTGATCATGGGGATCAGGATGCGGTTGACGACGAAGCCTGCAGCCTCATTGACCTGAACCGGCTGCTTGCCGATGGCAACAGAGATCTCCTTGATCTTCTCAACGGTCTCAGCGGGAGTGTTGCAGCCTGCGATGACCTCGATCAGCTTCATGCGGTCTGCGGGGTTGAAGAAGTGCATGCCGACCAGCGGACGGCTAACGCCCTTGCCGATCTCGGTGATGGACAGAGAAGAAGTGTTGGAAGCGAAGATGCACTCGGGCTTGCAGATCTTATCCAGCTCGCCGAAGGTGGTCTGCTTGACCTTCATATCCTCAAAAGCAGCCTCAACGACCAGATCGCAGTCAGCGCACAGGTCTTCCTTCAGGCCCGGGGTGATGGCAGCAACGATAGCGTCTGCCTTTTCCTGCGTCATCTTTCCCTTGGCAACCAGCTTCTCGTAGCCCTTCTTGATCTTTGCCAGACCATTCTCGGCCCACTCCTGCTTGATGTCGCACAGAGCAACGGTGTTGCCCTCAACCTGTGCAAATGCCTTTGCGATGCCCTGGCCCATGGTGCCAGCGCCGATAACACCGATCTTCATAGGAAACCTCTCCTTTAATATCAAAAATTATGTAGTAATGGATTAGTTGTTGGTGAACACTGCCTTGGGCTTCGGCTTCTCACGGCTCAGGAAGCAGGCCATGCCTTCCTTCTGGTCGTGGGTCTCGAAGCAGCTGCCGAACAGCTTTTCCTCGACCTCAACAGCCTTCTCGATGGGCAGGCTGATGCCGCCGTTGATTGCCTTCTTGCAGTTGCGTACAGCGATGGGTGCATTCTTTGCGATCTTGCCAGCCAGCTTCAGCACGTTCTCCATCAGTTCAGCCTGAGGATACACAGCGTTCACCAGACCAATGCGCAGAGCCTCGTCCGCCTTGATGTTCAGTGCAGAGTAGACCAGCTGCTTTGCCATACCCATGCCGACCAGACGTGCCAGACGCTGGGTGCCGCCGAAGCCCGGGGTGATGCCCAGACCCACTTCCGGCTGGCCGAACACAGCGTTGTCAGAGCAGATGCGGATGTCGCAGCTCATAGCCAGCTCGTTGCCGCCGCCCAGTGCAAAGCCGTTCACGGCTGCAATAACGGGGATGGGGAAGCTCTCGATCATCAGGAACACATCATTGCCCAGCTTGCCGAAGGCCTCACCCTCTGCCTTGGTCATGGTGCTCATGGAACCGATATCTGCACCTGCCACGAAGCTCTTGTCGCCTTCGCCGGTCAGAACGATGCAGCGGACAGTCTCCTGATCCACAGCCTCAAAAGCTGCCTTCAGGTCTGCCAGAACTTCGGGATTCAGGGCATTCAGTGCCTTGGGGCGGTCGATGGTAATGATCTCAACTGCACCCTGCACCTCGGTTTTTACAAATGCCATTGTGAAAACCTCCTATTCAAATCTTATCAATTATCACAAACAGCCCCCGGACGGAGGAAAGGCTCTCCGGTTCCCTTCCCCGTCCGGGTCTGTCATTCAGTCAGGATTCCAAGAGGTGGAACTTAGTCCATCTCAACGATGGTAGCGCAGCCCATGCCGCCGCCGATGCACAGGGTAGCCAGACCCTTGTGAGCACCACGGTGCTTCATAGCATACAGCAGGGTGACCAGGATACGAGCGCCGGAAGCGCCGACCGGGTGGCCCAGAGCAATTGCGCCGCCGTTGACGTTCACCTTGCTCATATCAAAGTTCAGAGCCTGGCTGACAGCCACAGACTGAGCAGCAAATGCCTCGTTGGCCTCGATCAGATCCATGTCAGCAACGCTCATGCCGGTCTTAGCCATGACCTTCTTGGTAGCAGCGATGGGGCCCAGACCCATGACTTCCGGCTCAACGCCTGCCAGAGCACCTGCGACCCAGGTAGCCAGAGGCTTCACGCCCAGCTCCTTAGCCTTCTCCTCGCTCATGATGACCAGAGCAGCAGCGCCGTCATTGATGGCGGAAGAGTTGCCGGCGGTCACGATGCCGTCCTTGGTGAAAGCGGGCTTCAGCTTTGCCAGCACTTCAGGAGCGCTCAGACGGGGGCCTTCATCAGTATCGAACACGGTGTCGCCCTTCTTGCCCTTGATCACAACGGGAACGATCTCGTCCTTGAAAGCGCCGTCCTTGATGGCCTTGTCAGCCTTCAGCTGGCTGTTGTATGAGAACTCGTCCAGCATCTCACGGGTGATGGGGCTGTAGCCGTACTTCTTCTGATAGGTCTCGTTGGTGCAGACGTTCTCAGCGGTCATGCCCATGTGCTTGTTGAAGCCGCAGGCATCCCACAGAGCATCGTTGACCATGGTATCCACGATCTCGCTCTTGCCCATAGGAGCGCCCATGCGGTAGCCGTAACGAGCCTTCTGCAGTGCGAAGGGAGCCATGTCCATGTTCTCCATGCCGCCTGCGACCACGATGTCAGCATCGCCAGTCTCGATCATCTGAGCAGCCATGTTGACGCAGTTCAGACCGGAGCCGCACACCACGTTGACGGTGACAGCCGGGGTCTCGATGGGCAGGCCAGCCTTCAGAGCAGCCTGACGAGCGACGTTCTGGCCCAGACCGGCCTGAATGACGCAGCCCATGTAGACATGATCGACCTGCTCGGGAGCGACGTTGGCACGCTTCAGAGCTTCCTTGATGACGATGGAGCCCAGCTCAACTGCGGGAACGTTTGCCAGAGTGCCGCCGAATTTGCCAATAGCGGTACGGCATGCAGATGCGATAACGATCTTTTTCATGTGAATAGCCTCCTGAATTGTGTATGTGTTACTTTTCGTAAGCCATTTTTATCAAAACGCCCGTAAGCGCTTTTACAAATTAGGTCTCGGGGTCTTTTTTCTGCCGGATCAGCGCATACTTTTCGTTGACCGCCTTTTCCACATTGGGTGTGACGAACTTACCGATGTCGCTGCCGTAGTAAGCTGCCTCTTTTACAATGGTGGAAGAAAGGTAGCTCCACTTGATGCTCGTTGCCAGAAACATGGTCTCGATGCCGGGCATCAGTGCGTGATTGGTCTGCGCAAGCTGGATCTCGTTTTCAAAATCCGTCACCGCCCGCAGGCCCCGCACCATCACCGAAGCGTGCCGTTTCTTGGCGAACTCCACGGTCAGGCCGTCGAAGCTCTCCACCGAAACATTCTGGATGCCTTTGCAGCACTCCTTGAGCAGCTCTACGCGCTCCTCCACGGTGAAGAGCGGATTCTTTGCGCTGTTGTTGAGCACCGCCACGATCAGATGATCGTTGATCTTTGCTGCGCGCTTGATGATATCGAGATGCCCTTTTGTGACCGGATCGAACGAACCGGGATAAACTGCTGTTGCCATCGTCTGGTGTCCTCCTTGAGCGCTGTGAAAAGCGCGTTTTGGTTCTGCCATGATAGCACTTTCCAGTCTTGGGTGCAAGATTTTTGTGCATGCTGTACGTTTTATCGTTAAAATTTAAACAATCAATGTCGTGCTGCATCGCAGCTGCTTGCTACGCTATAAGTAAACCATATCGTCAAAATTTTATCAAGTCCTTTTGCAAAGATTTTGGTTTTCCAGTACCAAACAATCGTCCAAAAACTCCTCGAATTTTGTCCATATTGCCAGTCGGTCAAAATTTTCTCGATAAACTATTGATTCTACACATTGTTAATGTTATAACTAAGTTGTGCAGATCTGCTGCCCTGTCCGACAGCTGCATTCTGCTGGTTATCAGGATATCATCCGCCTGTGTCAGAGCTGTGTTCAAATTGCCAACAGGCGGTAAACATCCTGCAAAGATTTGTCCGTGCAGGAAGAGTAAATGATAAATTTACAATTCCTTTATGTTATTATAGGAGAGGATGGTTTATAATGGATTTTACGGAACTGTATGCTCAGAAGAAAATGACCGCCGCTCAGGCTGCCGCACTGGTCAAAAGCGGTGACTGGGTGGATTACGGCTGGGCTGTGAACACCCCTGTGGCGGTGGATGCCGAGATCGCAAAGCGTCTGCCTGAGCTGGAAGGTGTCAACTTCCGCGGCGGCATCCTGATGTGGGTGCCCGCGATCTTCCAGATCGACGATCCCGCTGCACACATGACATGGAACAGCTGGCATATGGGCGGCATTGAGCGCAAGGCCATTGCACAGGGCTTCTCCTTCTACTCCCCCATCCGTTATTCCGAGCTGCCCCGCTACTACCGCGAAAGCCCGGATCCGCTGGATGTGGCGGTGTTCCAGGTGACCCCCATGGACGAGCACGGCTACTTCAACTTCGGCCCCAGTGCATCTCATCTGGGTGCTGTGTGCGAAAAAGCCAAGAAGATCATCGTTGAGGTCAACAAGAACATGCCCCGCTGCCTTGGCGGCATGGAGAACTGCATCCACATTTCTCAGGTCACCGGCATCGTGGAAGGCGAGAACCCGCCCATCGGCCAGATGGCCGCTCCCGGTGCTGCTACCGAAGTGGATCTGAAGGTTGCCAACCTGATCGTTCCGCAGATCCCCAACGGTGCCTGCCTGCAGCTGGGCATCGGCGGTATGCCCAATGCCATCGGCAGCCTGATCGCACAGAGCGATTTGAAGGATCTGGGCGTGCACACCGAAATGTATGTGGATGCCTTTGTGGATATCGCCAAGGCCGGCAAGATCACCGGTGCACGCAAGCAGCTGGACAAGGGCCGTCAGGTCTACGCCTTCGGTGCCGGCACCCAGAAAATGTACGATTACCTGAACGATAACCCGGAGTGCATGTCTGCACCCGTGGACTACACCAACGATATCCGCAGCATCTCCGCACTGGATAACTTTATTTCCATCAACAACGCTGTGGACATCGACCTGTTCGGTCAGGTGAACGCCGAGACTGCAGGCCTCAAGCACATCTCCGGTGCCGGCGGTCAGCTGGACTTCGTTCTGGGCGCATACCTTTCCAAGGGCGGCAAGAGCTTTATCTGCCTGTCCTCTACCTTCTTTAATAAGAAGACCGGCCAGCTGGAGAGCCGCATCCGTCCCACTCTGGAAAACGGCAGCATCGTCACCGATACCCGTGCCAACATCCACTACCTGTGCACCGAGTACGGCTGCGTGAACCTGAAGGGCCTGACCACCTGGGAAAAGGCCGAAGCTCTGATCAGCGTAGCACATCCCGACTTCCGTGAAGACCTGATCAAGGAAGCCGAAAAAATGCACATCTGGCGCAGGAGCAACAAAATCTGATAAGTGCCGCGGAGATTCCTGCTGTCCGCGGCTGAAATGGAGTCTATCATGATGGACAAAAAGCCGCACGTCAAGCCTTATCTCTACGGGATGTTGGCAGGATTTGGAGCGATCTCCCTGAGCATCATCTTCTTTTTCCTGATCTACCGCTTCGATGGTTTTGGCGATGCCATCTCCACGCTGACCGGCATTCTGATGCCGTTCATCTACGGTGCCGTCATCGCCTACCTGCTCAAACCTGTGTGCAACACCATCGAGAGCTTTCTGCGCCGGTTCATCCCGGAAAAGATGCATGGTCTGGTCAATGTGCTGTCCGTTACGCTGACCATCCTGTTCGGCCTGCTCCTCATCTACGCTTTGTGCATGATGATCATTCCGCAGCTCATTACCAGCGTGACCACCCTGTACTACACTGCGCAGCGCAACCTTGCAAAGTTCGTGCAGTGGGCGAATCATGTGGAGTTCATTGAGAACAACCAGCAGATCATGGACATGCTCAACTCTGCTTATGCCACCATCAGCACCAATATCGACGATCTGATCAAGACCCGGCTCCTGCCCTCCATGCAGAACATCGTCAGCGGTGCCGCAGTGGGTGTGCTGAACGTAGTGACCATGGCCAAGAACCTGATCATCGGCATCATCGTGGCCGTGTATATGCTGGCCAGCCGCAAGCGCTTTGTGCAGCAGGCCAAGCTGGTGCTCTACAGCATCTTCAAGCCCCGCTGGGCAGAGCTGATCAAGGAAGAAGTGAAGTACGCCGATAAGATGTTCGGCGGCTTCATCAACGGCAAGATCATGGATTCCGCCATCATCGGCGTGCTGTGCTATATCGGCTGCCTGATCTTCAAGTTCCCCAGTGCCCTTCTGGTTTCCGTGATCATCGGCGTGACCAATGTGATTCCCTTCTTCGGCCCGTTCATCGGTGCCGTGCCCGCCACCCTGCTGATCCTCATTCAGAACCCCATCAAGGCGCTGTGGTTCGTCCTGTTCGTTCTGGTGCTGCAGCAGCTGGACGGAAACGTGATCGGCCCCAAGATCCTGGGCAACACCACCGGTCTTTCCAGTTTCTGGGTACTGTTCGCCATCCTGCTGTTCGGCGGTCTGTGGGGTTTTGTGGGCATGATCGTAGGTGTGCCGCTGTTTGCAGTCATCTATGATGTGATCAAAAAGCTGGTCGTCCACGGCCTGAAGCGCAACAAGGAGATCGACCTGCTGCAGACTTACCACGACAACTTCGGTGACCCGGAGGACGATGTTCCGGTAGAAACGTCTGCATCGGAAGCACCTCCTGTCGAAACAAATAATCTATAAATCACAATGCCCCGGCATTCCATGTGATACGCTACCCCTAGAGTAGACAGAGACAAAAGCTCTGAGTACTCTGGGGGTATTTTCATGTCAAGAAAGAACAATCACTATTCACTGTTGACTACTGCAACAACCGCCGTTACCAGCACCGTCTGTTCATCCAGATGCCGATGCAGGCTCATGTCGGTGCTATGAACCGAGCTGCACAAAAAATTCGCCGTCTCCTTGTGGAAACGGCGAACAAAAACCTTATATTATTTTTTCTGTCTACTTGGCAGAATGCACTTCAGTGATTCAGAGCGGGTCCTGTTTTGTTATTTCTGTTTCGTGCAGGGCTTTCTGGCTGCGTTTTATGCCGTCACTCCACGGTCACGCTCTTGGCCAGATTACGCGGCTTATCCACGTCACAGCCGCGCAGAACAGCCATATAATAGGCAAACAGCTGTAACGGCACAATGAGCTGCAGCGGCATCAGAATGTCCTCATACTCATCCAGCCGGATCACGGCATCTGCCACGCCTTCCGGCACCACGGCATCCTTTGTGGTAAACAGCAGCACCCTTGCGCCGCGGCTGCGGGTCTCCTTGGCATTGGAAATGGTCTTTTCGTACACCTGTTTCTGGGTGGCCAGTGCGATCACCGGCACACCATCGGTGATCAGGCTGATGGTACCATGTTTCAGTTCACCGGCTGCATAGGCATCCGAGTGCACATAGCTGATTTCCTTGAGTTTCAGGCTGCCCTCCAGCGAGAGCGCATAGTCGAACCCGCGCCCAATGAAGAAGCAGCTCTGGGTGTTCACATAGCGGCTGGCAAGGTACTTGATCTGCTCACAATCTGCAAGGCGCGGCTTGATGACCTCCGGTGCGCGCAGCAGCTGGGCCGTATAGCGGCGGGTCTCTGCCTCGCTCAGCCGTCCGCGCGCGTAGGCCAGCCGCAGTGCAAACAGATACAGCACGCACATCTGCACCATATACGCCTTGGTGGATGCTACCGCGATCTCCGGCCCGGCGTAGGTGTACATTACATAATCTGCGGCACGTGCAATGGAGCTGCCAACCACATTCACAATGGCCAGCACCGGCACGCCGCGGCTCTTGGCCAGCTTGAGCGCTGCCAACGTGTCGCTGGTCTCGCCGGACTGGCTGATGATGATGACCAGATCGTTCTTTTCCAGAATGGGGTCCCGGTAACGGAACTCGCTGGCAATGTCCACCTCGGCGGGCACACGGGCCAGCGTTTCGATGGCAGATTTGCCCACCATACCGGCATGCATAGCCGTACCGCAGCCCACCAGATGCACCCGGCCAATACCGCGCAGCACTTCATCGGTCAGCTCCGGGATGCGCAGCACCGGCAGTCCCTCCTCTACACGGGGGCTGACCGTGGCCATAATGGCCGCAGGCTGCTCGTTGATCTCCTTGAGCATAAAGTGGGGATAGCCGCCCTTTTCGGCAGCTTCCATATCCCAGTCCACCGTCAGCTGCTGGCGCTCCACTGGCTCACCAAATTCGTTGTAGAAGCGGATGCCCTCTGTGGTGCAGACGGCCATATCCCCTTCTTCCAGCACGCTGTATTTCCGGGTATACTTGAGCAGTGCCGGAATATCCGAAGCCACAAAGTTTTCGCCCTCGCCCCAGCCGACGATCAGCGGGCTTTCCCGCTTGACTGCAAAAATGGTGTCCGGGTAATCCCGGAACAGCACGGCCAGCGCATAGCTGCCGCGCACCTTGGCAAGCGCCTGCTGCAGTGCACGCAGCGGGTCACCGGTATAGCAGCTGTCGATCAACTTTACCAGCACTTCGGTGTCCGTCTCACTCTGGAAGGTATAGCCTTTTGCGGCCAAGCGCTCCTTGAGCAGGCCGTAATTTTCAATGATGCCATTGTGCACAATGCTCACACGCGGGGTCGAATGCGGGTGGCTGTTCACATCGCTGGGCTCACCATGGGTAGCCCAGCGGGTGTGGCCGATGCCGCAGAAGCTTTGTGCCAGCTGCTGCGCCGCCAGCTTTTCCCGCAGGGCGGTGAGCCGTCCTTTGCTTTTTACCACGCGGATGCCGCCGTCCAGCGCAAGCGCCACACCGGCGGAGTCGTACCCGCGATACTCCAGCTTTTCCAGACCATCCAGCAGCACGTCCTGCGCACTGCGCTTACCGACATAACCAACAATGCCGCACATACAAAACACCTCCATACCGACCGTTCCCGCGCAAAAAGGCGCAGTGATATCCAGTCAGCTTCCTAGTACAGTTTATGTTCTTGTATGGCTTTCTTTGAAGGGATCTGTTGCGGTATTGCTGCCGTTTTTTGCCCTTCTCTGCGGCTGGTCTAGCCCTCAGCCGGAGAAACATCCGCCGAATCTTTCGATGATTCCTCTCCTCGTCACCCTCGCGGCTGTCACCCGCGTGGCCCGGCGCTTTGCGTTACCTGTGTGCTGCGCTCTCCCCTTTCTGATGCCCCATTATAGCACAAAGGCTGGCTCAGCGCCAGCCCAAAGTTTTATGAAGTTTCGGCCGCCAGACCAGCCGGTACATCATGAGCATGTTATGCAATGCCCGGTCGTACAGCACAAAGGCAACATTGCCCATGACCAGCGTTGCCAGCGAGACAGCCAGCGCGGTGGTGCGCAGCTCCTGCGAAATGCTGCCTGCCGGCACCAGCAGAAATACCAGCCCGTACATGGCCAGCACTGCGCCGTTGCACAGCAGCAGCTTGCAGACAATGCGCAGAACCGCAGGGCGGATGCGCTCAAACTTTGGCTTTGCCAGCGGGTAATACCCCAGCAGGAACACAAAGATCAGCGCTACTTCCTTATCCGGCACGAACAGCAGTGCCAGCAGGCTGACTGCCGCATAGGCCGTCAAAGCCAGCTGCATCCCGCACTCCACGCACACCGTGGCAACAAGGAAGCCTGCCACTGCAGGCGCAATGAACATGGCAATGGGGATCACAGCTCCCAGCAGCATCAGTGCGACGCACAGCGCCGCCACAATGCCGCAGTAAGCCATGGCCCAGCTTTTTTGATGGTTTTGCTTCATGGGATCTCCCAGTTTTCGCGCTCAGCACCGGCTTCCAGCGGTTCCACCGCATGGTGCAGACCAAGCAGCATGATGTTATCCAGCAGGCCGCGGTTCAATTTGATGTCCAGCATACTGTACACGCGGATCAGATCGTTGGCGGCAGCCAGTGCCTGACGGCGGGCATTCTCCACCGCCGCAGCTTGTCCCTGCAGGTCGTTGACTACGAACACGTTGTAGCGGCCGCTGCTCTTGTCCATCTGAAAGCGCTCAGCCTTATCCAGCAGGTAAAAAATGCGGCCGATGCTGCTGCCGATGTAGCGCATGCTCTTGCGCTGGCTGGGGTCGTCGGTGGCAAGGGTGGAATACAGTGCACCGTAAATGTTGCTCATGGGTTCAGCGGCAAGAGAGTAGTTCTTGGCGCTCAGGTTCATCTGCACCACAGCCTGATCCCGCTCCTGCACGAACAGCCGTTCCAGCGCCGGGTTCTCCTGCACAGCACGCTCATAGGCGCGGCGCAGCAGCAGACGGTCCACCGCACGGCGCAGGCGCTTGAGCGGCCGCAGCTCGCTGTATTTGCGGTCCTGCAGGTTGTGCCAGCCCAGCAGCACCTCCACCTGTGCGGCCATCCGGATGCCCTGGGTCTGGCACATAAGCCTGCGCCAGGCCAGTGTGCCCGGGACCCGCTTGCGCTGGCAAGTGGCCTGCCGCCCGGCCAGACTGTCCGAAAGGATGGCAAACAGCACGCCGTTGCTCCGCAGCAGATGGCAGGAATATAATCCGTACGCCTCGTACAGCTGACGTCGCACCCCGCGCAGATAGCGCAGGTAGATATTGTAATCCCGGATGGTGAGCTCCGGCAGATATGGCCGCATCCTACCCTTCATACGCACCTTTTCCTCCTCGGAAGAACCGCAGAATAATAAGGTAAGTATAATCCATTTTCAGCCCAGGTTCAACCATCCTTTGTAAAAAGAGCATGAATTTGTCTCATCTTTGCCGCACGTGGCGCGGAACACAGCGTAAAACTTCCTGTATTTGCGTCCATTTCCATCTCCTGCCAATTCAGGCCCCGCTTTGTTTTTTTTTCGGTAATTACCGGCTGCAATGTAAAAAGCCGCACTGGACAGCTCCGGTGCGGCAGGTAACATTTTTCAATTACTTCTTGTTAAAGCGGTTCGGTGCAGTGCGCTTTCCGTCAAAGCCGGACTTCGGCATCGGCTTTGCAGTGTGCTCAAGCTTGGGCGCGCTGTAGTACATATACAGCTGGCAGGGGATCATGCCGTTGTACATCTTGCGGCGCTTGTTGGCACGCTTGCCGTAGTGGGTCTCAAAATCCATATCGGCAGTGATCGCATACACGCCTGCACAGGGGTGTGCTTCCATCTGCCGGCCCAGCGTGCGGGCCAGCTTTGCAGCACCTTCAATGGTGCTCATGCGCTCGCCATACGGGGGATTCGTCAGCACGATGGCCTCCTGCTTTGCGGCAAAGTCGGCCACATCAGCCACTTCAAAGTGGCAGCGCTTTTCCACACCGGCCAGCTTTGCGTTGGCGTTGGCCAGAGCCACAGCGGCAGGGTCGATATCATAGCCAAAGGCTTCAAAGCCCACATCCAGCTTGGCCTCGGCCAGTGCCTTCTGACGCTGCTCGGCCCAGATGGCTGCCGGCACAAAGCCATAGCGCTCGGCGGCAAAGCGGCGCTTCAGGCCGGGGGCAATGTTCATGGCTTTCTGAGCAGCTTCGATCAGCAGCGTGCCGCTGCCGCAGAAGGGGTCCTCCACCAGACTGTCGCGGCGCACACGGCCAAGGTCTGCAATGGTAGCCGCCAAAGTCTCGCGGATGGGTGCCTCCATGGCGTTGCGGCGGTAGCCGCGCTTGTGCAGGCCGTCGCCGGTGGTGTCCAGCATGATCTCACACTGATCCTTGCGCAGCATGAAGCGGATCTTGTACTCCGCGCCGGTCTCCGGCAGCACAGAGGTGTGGTGCTTTGCCATCAGGCGCTTGACCACAGCTTTTTTGATGATGCTCTGGCAGGCAGGCACACTGGACAGCTGGCTGTTCAGCGAAGAGCCGGTGACCGGAAAGGCTGCGTCTGCGGGCAGCAGCTCCTCCCACGGGATATCGTACACGCCGTCGAACAGGTCATCAAAGGTGGCGGCCCTGTAGCGGGCCAGCAGCAGCATCACGCGCTCCACCGTGCGCAGATTGAGGTTTGCAGCAGCGATCATCTCTGCGCCGCCGGCAAAGCTCAGACGGCCATCGTCCACGCGGATATTCTCTGCGCCGATGCGGGTCAGCTCAAATTTTGCAGTGGATTCACACCCAAAAAAGCAGGGCGCGATCAGTTCAAATTTTGCAGGCATTGTGGTTCCTTTCTTTTATTACGGAAAAAACAGACCTGCCCGATCAAATGAGACAGGTCTGTTTCCGTTATTTTGATCAGGCTTGAAAAGCGCAGGCCTTTCCGCTCAGCGGCGGCCACCGCGGCCGCGAGGCGCATAACCACCGCCGCGGCGGTTATTGGTCTCGTGATCAAGATCGGCCATCTTCTCTTCGCTCTGGCTCTTGAAGCGGCTCATCATGTCCTCAAAACTCATGTTATCGGAACGGACGGGAGCCTTGGGCTGCCATACACGGGGTGCGCTGTCCCGGGCAGGGCCTCTGCCGCCCTCACGCGGGGGGCGGCCAGCGCCGCCGCGGCCTGCACCAAAATGACCACCCTCGCGGGGGCCGCCCGGACGGGGACCACCAGAGCGCGGACCGCCTGCAGGGCCTCTGGCCTCACGCGCCGGGCGCGGAGGCGGCGGCAGCAGGCGCTTGATGGACAGCGCGATCTTGCCATCCGGTGCAATGTTGATCACCTGCACCTTGACGATATCACCATCGTGCAGAACAGCTGCAATGTCCTGCACGAACTCGTTGGACACCTCGGAAATATGGACCATGCCTACACGGCCCTCCGGCAGTGCGACAAAAGCGCCAAACGGCTTTACACCGGTGACGCGGCCCTCGAATACGTTTCCTACCTCAATTGCCAAAACTCAATACTCCTTGTTTTCCATAGAATGGGCAGCAATTCAGCTGCCGGTCACATCCACAAAGATGCGCTCGTTGGGTGCAGCGTAATTGTAAGAATCCCGCGCGACCCACTCGGTGATCTGGTCTGCATCGCCGCTGAGAATGCGCTGCATCTCCTCGTTTTCAGTCTTTTGCTGGGCGATCTGCTCGTTCAGCGTGTCCAGCTCCGCACGTTTGGAGCTGATGGTGACCTGATTGGAAATGTATGCTGCCAGCATACTCAGCAGCAGCAGGACAAAAAACACCCGTACAAGCGTTTTAACGACCACTTTCTTCTTGCGTTTTCTGCGGTCCGGTGCTGCCATGATCTCTTCTGCCCCCGTTGCATTTGACTCTTACTTTAACACATATGAATTATACATCATGCGGCGCTGGTTTGGCAAGTTCTTTTTGCGCTTTTTTGCAGTTCTTTTTGCGCTGCGGCGTAGTTTGCGCGCCTTTCTCCGCCGGGCGCGCCGCCGCTCTGCCGGCCGGAGCACCCGGCGCTGTAAAACGCCTCCCGCTGCACGCAGCGGTGCACCCAGCACAAAGGCTGCTGCACCGGCACCGGCAAAGGCTGCCGCAGCCATGTACCAGCGCAGAACACCGGCACTGCTCTGCCCTGCTGCGTAGCTCTGCACAGCAGCCAGCACAGCACCCATCCACACCAGATCCGGCACAAAAGCTGCACGCCCTCTGGCCGGGAATACAGCCCGCAGTGCGCCGATACTGGCTCCCAGCACCGTGCAGGCAGCGATCTCCTGCCCAAGGGCTGCAGGCGGCAGTACCGGGATCATCGCAGCAGGCGGCGCAGAAAACCGCCCGCCGGTGCGCTGGCCGTATATTCCAGCGTGTCGATGCGGCCGGTGAACTTCGCCTCCCCGGTCTCCAGATCCAGCGCCGCCATGTTCAGCTGCGCCCCGGTCAGGTGCAGCGTGCCCTTGCCCGTTTCCATGGCAGCGCTGTCGGCATTGCAGTGCAGTACCTTCTGCACACCGGTCACCGTCAGGCGGGCGCGGCTTTCCAAGATCAGATCGTGCGGCGCGGGCTGCGGGTCTCTGGGTGTTTTTTCCGGCATGGTTCGTCTCCCCTTTTCTGGTGCATCCTATGCACCGGACCGGGGCTTTTATGCCTGCTCGCCCTCCGCAATGATCTCGTACATCTCGCGGGCCACATCCTTGGTGCGCGGCTCCACATCCGAGAGCACCTTTACCTTGATGGGCCGGTTGCCGAAGGTCACCTCGATGATGTCGCCCGCCTTGACGGCCTGACTGGCCTTGGCGATCTTGCCGTTGATGAGGATGCGGCCTGCATCGGCCACCTCGTTTGCCACGGTGCGGCGCTTGATCAGACGCGAAACTTTCAAATATTTATCCAGACGCATGGTTCTTCCTCCTGTCACAAAAAAAGCCGCCGCACCCTCTTGCAGGCAGCGGCGGCAAAGCAGATACAGCTTACAGGGTGTCCTTCAGGGACTTGCCGGGCTTGAACACGATGCTGCGGGAAGCGGCAATGGTGATCGGCTCACGGGTGCGGGGGTTGATGCCCTGACGCTCGGCGCGCTCACGCATCTCAAAGGTGCCAAAGCCGGAAATGGTGATCTTTTCGCCCTCAGACATGGCCTTGCTCAGTGCTTCAAACACAGCATTGACAGCCTGCTCAGCGCTCTTCTTGCTCATCTCAGTGTTCGCAGCAACCTGTGCGATCAGATCGGTCTTCGTCATAAAAATACCCTCCAGATTTGTTACTTGGTGTTCTTTTTTCTCTATCGGAGCAGGTCACTCGACCTGAGTACCGCTTTGTTCTTTCTGCGCCAGCAGTTCTGCACAATAGCGCTTGGATGCAAAGGTCAGCGCTTCCTCCGCGTCCACACCAGCCAGCCGCATGGCATTGGCCGCAGCAAACAGCAGTTCTCCCGCCGCCTGTGCGTCCTGTTCCCGGTTCCAGCCGTCCAGTGCTGCCCGCAAAGCCTGCCGTGCCGTTTCCGGCGCAGACTGCTCTGCCCCGCAGCGGTCGGCACGCTTCTGCAGCTTCTGGGCACGCATCAAAGCAGGCAGCGTAACCGGCACTGTGCCCAGCTCATCAGCCAGAGTGGTGCGGCCCTTTTCCTTATTTTTGAGCGCATCCCAGCCGTTTATACCCGCATTTTGTGCCGCCGAGGACGCAAAGATGTTCGGATGCCGGAACACCAGCTTCTCGCACACCTCACGGCAGACATCCTCAAAAGTAAAGCGCCCGCGCTCTTCTTCGATCACCGCGTGGAACGCCACCTGCATCAGCACATCGCCCAGCTCTTCCTGCATCAACTGCGGATCGTCAGCATCAATGGCCTCCAGCGCTTCGCAGGTCTCTTCCAGAAAGTTCTTCCGGATGGAAGCATGGGTCTGTACCTTATCCCACGGACAGCCGTTCTCCGGGTCCCGCAGGATACGCAGAATTTCCAGCAGCTGCTCTGCCGTATAGGGTGCCTTTGGCTGCCAGTCCAGCACAGCGCTCACCTGCCTTGTAAAAGATACTGTATATTGTATCGCATCTCATGCAGTTTTGCAAGACAAAGTGCGCAAATTTCCCGCATTTCGCCTGCATTTTCCGTTCGCAAAAACAGGACGGTGCCCTGTGGGGAGCGCCGCCCTGTTGCTGAACCGTTTTATTACAGCTGTGCACCGCACTTGTTGCAGAACAGTGCATCGTCCGAGACGGGAGCACCGCACTGCGGGCAGGCTTTGTGCTCTTCCGGTGCAGCTTCGGCAGCAGGGGCTTCCTCGTGCACCACATACTCCACCTCAGCAGCTTCCGCCGGGGTCAGGGATGCTTTCAGACGGGCGATCTCCTGCTCGATGTGATCGATCATCTCGATATACTTATCCACCAGCGGCTGGTTTTCTTCCTTGCCCTTGGCCAGACTGTACACCAGTGCACCCAACTGGCGCTGTGCCTTGAGCAGCTTGCCCTGCTCATTTACGATCAAAGCCTGAGTCTTGCCCTTTTCGGCCAGTTCCAGTGCAGCGTTCTTGCCTTTTTCGGCATATTCCAGACCCATTTCCTTGATCTTGTTGAAATCCATAAAAGACACCTCTCTTACTATCGGCCTGTTTATCGTGGGCCATGTGCGGATGTTATCTCCATTATAGCGCACAGGCCGCTCGTTTGCAATGAACGGACCGCATTTTTTACAGTTTGGTGCCGGTTTGGAAACAATTTTTTCGCATTCGGCCTAAATTTACACGATAATTTCACACATCGGCATTCTGTGCCCTGCGGTCGGCTGCGCCGCCGTAGAATTCCCGCAGCATGCTGTCCTCCGGCAGCAGCTCCAGCTCCAGCGGTGCCACATGCTCAAAGCGGCGGGCTGTCTCGTCCCACAGCTCTGCGTTGTGGCCTTCCAGCGTGAACTGACGGCGCACCACGCCCAGCAGCTTGGAGATCAGGCCCAGCTCGTAGGTAAAGGAGGTATCCAGCAAAAAGTCTGCCGTGGTCTTGAAGCCCTTGATATACCGCGTCTCACCGTCCAGCACGCGGTCCCACATGGCAAGGGTCTTTTCCGGGCTGCGGCCGCGCGCTGCAGCGTCCCGCAGGGTGCGGCGGCACAGGCGGATATCCTGCGTGTTGATGACGCGGCGGCCATCGATGCAGTATTCCTCCCGCAGGCCTGCATAGATGCGGTAGATGTCGTCGCCCTTTACAAGGCCGGTCAGCTCCGGGTTCAGCGCATGGATGCCCTCCACGATGCATACACCGCCCTGCAGGTCGATGGGCTCCACCTCTGCCGAGCGCTTTTCGGCAGAGAAATCGTAGATGGGCAGCACGGTCTTGCCCGTCTCGCTCAGCTCCCGCAGGCACTGCTTGATGAGAGGCAGATCCAGCGTATCGGGGTTCTCGTAGTCCAGCGTGCCGTCCGGCAGGCGCGGATAGAACTCTGCGCCTTTGAAGAAATTATCCAGACTGACCACCTGCGCCGGGGTCCCGCGCTTTTGCAGAGCCTTTGCAATGCAGTGGGCGCTGGTGGTCTTGCCGCTGGCCGACGGGCCGGTGAGCATGACGATCTTTGCGCCGGAAAGCTGCACTTTCTGGGCGGCGTAATCTACCCTTTGGGCATAGCTCTGCTCACTCAGGTCGGCAAGTGCCTGCGGGCTGCGGGCTGCCACATTGTACAGATCGATCTCAACCAGACGTTTGGGTACCCAAATCGTGATCATAAAAATCAGCCACTCCTTTTTTGCGTTCCAGCACCTCCGCAAAACGCTGGATATATTCGTTCGGATACTTAAAATTGAAAATGCGCTGCATCCGTTTTCCGCCGTCGGCCACCAGCTTGGTGCTGCCGCCTGCACCGGCGGAGAGGATGGTCTGGACTTCCTCCATGATATAGATGTTGTAATATCCCTCGTGGCCCGGCTTGCACCAGCCCACGTTTTCCAGGTTCTGCAGAGTATTCTTCTGGCGGTAGAGGTAGTAGGGCCGGTAACCCGCCTCGGCCAGCAGATTGCACTTTTCCAGCATGGCGGCGACGTCGGCGTAGTCGTTCTCCTTCTGGTCCTCAATGACGATGCGGGAAGCGCGCTTGAGGGTGAGGGTGTGCACGGTGATGTTCTCCGGGTCCAGCGCGATGGCCTGCCGCAGGCTGCGCTCAAAACTTTCCACCGTGTCGCCGGGCAGACCGGCGATCAGGTCCATGTTGATATCATCATGACCGGCCTTGCGCGCTTCGGCATAGCAGTCCAGAATGTCCTGCGCCGAGTGCTTGCGCCCAATGCCCGCCAGCACCTCGTCCGAGAAGGTCTGCGGGTTGATGGAGATGCGGGTAGCGCCGTATTCCTTGATGACCGCCAGCTTTTCGGCATCCGTGCAGTCCGGACGGCCTGCCTCCACCGTATATTCCACGACCTTCGAGAGGTCAAAATTCGCCCGGACCGTGCCCATCAGCTGCCGCAGCTGGTCGGCAGACAGGCTGGGGGGCGTGCCGCCGCCGATGTAGATGCTGCACAGTTTCAGGCCCGCCTTGTCGGCAATGCAGAA
>OBJF01000717.1_pt1 | contig 34419 bp, 28 predicted proteins | sample 1519091 | NCBI WGS metagenome assembly OBJF01 (sample SAMEA2452124, study PRJEB22498) | human gut metagenome | biome: human feces; feature: human gut; material: feces | place: Australia | collected 2012
CCCTGCAGGCCTACATTGTGGAGCTGGTGCGGGTGCTGTGCAAAAAGGCAGCGGAGAACACCACCGCCGTCATGCCCGGCTACACCCATCTGCAGCGTGCCCAGCCCATCACCTTTGGCCATGCCCTGATGGCATACGCCTCCATGCTGCTGCGGGATCTGCAGCGTTTTGAGGATGCCACCGCCCGCATGGACGCACAGTGCCCGCTGGGCAGCGGCGCGCTGGCTGGCACCACCTACCCGCTGGACCGCCAGTTCACCGCCGAAAAGCTGGGCTTTGCGGCTCCCTGCGCCAACAGTCTGGACGGCGTGTCCGACCGCGATTTCTGCATCGAGCTGGCAAACGCCATCTCCATCTGCATGATGCACCTGTCCCGGCTTTCCGAGGAGATCATCCTCTGGTGCAGCTGGGAGTTCAAGTTCATTGAGCTGGACGATGCCTTTACCACCGGCTCTTCCATCATGCCGCAGAAGAAGAACCCGGATGTTACCGAGCTGATCCGCGGCAAGACCGGCCGCGTCTACGGCGACCTGAACACCCTGCTGGTGATGATGAAGGGCATTCCCCTCGCCTACAACAAGGACATGCAGGAAGATAAGGAAGCTATCTTCGACGCAGTGGATACGCTGGAGCTGTGCCTGAAGACGGTCACTCCCATGCTGGATACCATGAAGACCATTCCGGCCAACATGCGCCGCGCCGCCGCCAAGGGCTTTATCAACGCCACCGACTGCGCCGACTACCTCACCAAGAAGGGAATGCCCTTCCGCGATGCCTACAAGCTGACCGGCTGCATGGTGTCCGACTGCATTGCAAAGGACAAGACCCTTGAAGAGCTGACCCTCGACGAGTTCAAGGGCTACAGCGCTCTGTTCGAGAACGATATCTACGATGCCATTGATCTGGTCAAGTGCTGCGAGGACCGCACCAGCTACGGCGGCCCCAGCGAAGCCAGCGTGAACAACCAGATCGCACTGGCAAACGCACAGCTGGATGCGTGGGAGGAAAAGAACGCATGAGCGTGAAAATTTTTATTGATGGCTCTTCCGGCACCACCGGCCTGCGCATTGCCGACCGTCTGGCACAACGCCCGGAGATCGAGCTGCTTTCCATTTCCGCAGAGGGCCGCAAGGATGTGAACGAGCGCGCGAAGGTGATCAACTCTGCCGACCTCGCCTTCCTCTGCCTGCCGGATGCCGCTTCCAAAGAGGTCATGCCCCTGCTGCGCCCGGACGTGAAGGTGCTGGACACCTCCACCGCCTTCCGCACCGATGCCGCATGGGACTACGGCTTCCCGGAGCTGGCGGGCCAGAAGGAAAAAATCAAAAACTCCTGCCGCGTGGCAGTGCCCGGCTGCTATGCCAGCGGCTTTATCAGCATTGCCCGCCCGCTGGTGGAGCTGGGCCTTGCACCGGCAGAGTATCCCTTCAGCTGCACCGGCATCTCCGGCTACTCCGGCGGCGGCAAAAAGATGATCGCCGAGTACGAGAGCGCTGATCGCCCGGCGCACAGCAAGCTGGATGCACCCAAGAGCTACGGTCTGGGCCTTGCCCATAAGCACCTGCCGGAAATGCAGAAGATCAGCGGCCTTGCCCACACCCCCATGTTCGTGCCCGTGGTGTGCGATTACTACTGCGGCATGCAGGTGCTGGTGCCGCTGGATCTGACGCTGGCGGGCAGCACCGCCGAACAGGTGGCCGAGGGCATTGCGGTATATTACAAGGATGCTGCCACCGTCAAGGTGCACGCTCTGAACGAAGCCCTGCCGGAGAACGGCTTGTACTCGAACGCTATGGCCGGTACCGACCGCATGGAGCTGTACATGACCGTGAACGCTGCAGGCGACCAGATGATGCTGGTCTCCCTGTTCGATAATCTGGGCAAGGGCTCCTCCGGTGCCGCCGTCCAGTGCATGAACCTGATGCTGGGTCTGGAAGAGACCAAAGGATTGGAATAAAAAAGAAAACCCTCTCAGTCACCTGACGGTGACAGCTCCCCCGAAGGGGGAGCTTTTGGCAAAAAGATAAGGTTTCCCTCTTGCTGAAAAGCTCCCCCTTTTGGGGGAGCTGGCAATGCCGCAAGGCATTGACTGAGAGGGTTCGTCCTGTGGGAAAGGAAGATCATTATGCAGTACAAGGAAGTTGCGGGCGGCATCTGCGCGCCCAAGGGCTTTGCAGCGGCTGGCGTGCACTGCGGCATCCGCGCAAACCATGCAGAAAAATACGATCTGGCACTCATCAAGGCGGACGTGCGCTGCGCCGCCGCCGGTGTGTACACCACCAACAAGGTCTGCGGCGCACCCATCAAGGTGGACCGCGCCCACCTGAAGGACGGCTACGCACAGGCGATCATCGTGAACAGCGGCAACGCCAACACCTGCGCCGCCAACGGCGTGGCTCTGGCCGAAGAATGCTGTGAGCTGGTGGGCAAGGAGCTGGGCATCGACCCGCAGGACGTTCTGCCCGCTTCCACCGGTGTCATCGGTCAGCCCATGGTCATCGACCCCTTTGCCCGGGGCATCCCTGCCGCCGCCGCAAAGCTGGCTGCGGACGAGCAGGGCAGCACCGATGCCGCCACCGCCATCATGACCACCGACACCCACAAAAAGGAATACGCCATCCAGTTCGAGCTGGGCGGCAAGACCTGCACGGTGGGTGCCATTGGCAAGGGCAGCGGCATGATCGCCCCCAACATGGCCACCATGCTGGCGTTCTACACCACCGATGCCGCCGTCTCGCCCATCCTGCTGGAAAAGGCCCTCAAGACCGTGGTGCCCGGCACCTACAACCAGATGAGCGTGGATCTGGACACTTCCACCAACGATACCTTGATCATCATGGCTTCCGGCCTTGCAGGCAACCCGGAGATCTGCGAGGAGAACGCGGACTACGAAGCCTTTGTTGCCGCGCTCACCGCCATTGCAGAGCACATGTGTGCCGAGCACGCCGGTGACGGCGAGGGTGCCACCCACCTCATCACCTGCGAAGTGACCCACGCCCCCGACCTAAAGACTGCCCGTGCCGTCAGCCGCAGCGTGGTGTGCTCCAACCTGTTCAAGGCCGCAGTGTTCGGCCGCGATGCCAACTGGGGCCGCATCCTGTGCGCCATCGGCTACACCCCCGGCGATTTCTCCATTGATAAGGTCTGCGTGTGGCTTTCCAGCAAGGCCGGTGAGGTGTATGTGTGCGAAAACGCCGCCTACCACCCCTACAGCGAGGACGAAGCTGCCAAGGTGCTGGCTGAGCACGATGTGCTGGTCAAGGTGGACATGGGCACCGGCGATGCATCCGCAAAGGCATGGGGCTGCGATCTGACCTACGATTACGTCAAGATCAACGGCGACTATAGAACTTAATGGAACTCCCCCAGTCGCCTGCGGCGACAGCCCCCTCACGGAGGGAGCCTGAAAGCCTCCCTCCTTGAGAAAGACTCCCCCGGCCGGGGGAGGTGGCACGAAAGTGCCAGAAGGGGAATGGGTGGCATCGCGTAGCGATGACGGAAGGAGTTCGTCTGGTGGAAAACGAATGCCGGAGCAAGCGTGCTGGCGGCAAGGAGAGTATATGAAAAACGAAGAAATGGCGCGCCTTTTCTCTGAGGCGACACCCTACATCCAGAAGTATCACGGAAAGACCATGGTGGTAAAGTACGGCGGCAATGCCATGATCAACGAAGAACTGAAAAATGCCGTCATGAACGATCTGGTCACCCTCACCCTGCTGGGTGTGCGCGTGGTGCTGGTGCACGGCGGCGGCCCGGCCATCAATGAGATGCTGAAAAAGGTGGGTGTGGAGAGCCATTTCGCAAACGGTCTGCGCGTGACTGACGATGCCACCATGGAGATCGTGCAGCAGGTGCTGGCCGGTAAGGTGAACAAGGATCTGGTGGCCAAACTGCGCGGCCGCGGCGTGGGCCTGTGCGGCATGGACGGCCAGATGCTGCGCTGCACCGAGCTGGACCCCCAGCTGGGCCATGTGGGCGAGATCGTGCATGTGGACGCTACCCTGATCGCAAGCCTGCTGGACGGTGGTTTCATCCCCGTGATCGCCACGGTGGGTATGGACGATCTGGGTCAGGCCTACAACGTGAACGCCGACACCGCCGCTGCGCAGATAGCGATTGCGCTGAAAGCGGAGAAGCTGGTATCCATGACCGATATCACGGGCCTGCTGCGGGATAAGGACGACGAGAGCACCCTCATCCCCGAGGTGGAGGTGTCCGAGATCGAGGGCTATAAGTCCGCCGGCATCATTGCGGGCGGCATGATCCCCAAGATCGGCGGCATGGCCGATGCCATCTATCAGGGCGTGCACGAGGCGGTCATCATCGATGGCCGCGTGCCCCACTCCATCCTGCTGGAGCTGTTCTCCAACCGCGGCTCCGGCACCCGCTTCTACCGCCGCAGCCACCGCGAATAAGCATTGCACAGGTGCCGTGCAGGCGGTATAATAAGAAAAATGACCCTCTCAAGCCTTTGCCAGCATTTTCTGGCGCGAAAGCGCCTGAGAGGGTTTTCTGCTCACAGTTTCTGTTCACAGGAGGGTACACCTATGGATTCTGAAAAAGTCATCAAGCGGGACAACGAATACGTCCTGCACACCTATAACCGCAACCCTATTGTGCTGGAAAAAGGCCACGGCCTGCGCGCCGCAGGCCCCGAGGGCCAGCAGTATCTGGATTTTACCAGCGGCATTGGCGTGAACAGCCTTGGCTACTGTGATCTGGACTGGGCCGAAGCCGTCTCGGAGCAGGCCCACAAGCTGCAGCATACCTCTAACCTTTACTACACCGCGCCCTGCGGCAAGCTGGCCAAAAAGCTGTGCAAGCGCACCGGCATGAGCAAGGTGTTCTTTGGCAATTCCGGTGCCGAGGCCAACGAGGGTGCCATTAAGGCCGCGCGCAAGTACAGCGTGGACCACTACCGCAAGGACCGCACCACGGTCATCACGCTGGTGAACAGCTTCCACGGCCGTACCATCGCCACCCTGACCGCCACCGGTCAGGAGGTGTTCCACAACTACTTCGGCCCCTTCAACGAGGGCTTCCTGTATGCTCCGGCAGGCGATATCGAAGCGCTGGAGGAGCTGGTGGACCGCACCACCTGCGCCGTGATGCTGGAACTCATTCAGGGCGAGGGCGGCGTGATGGCGCTGGACCCGGACTACGTGCAGGCCGTGCGCAAGCTCTGCGACGAAAAAGACCTTGTGCTCATCGTGGACGAGGTGCAGACCGGCGTGGGCCGCACCGGCACCTTCCTGTGCTGCGAGCACTACAACCTCAAGCCGGACGTGGTCACGCTGGCCAAGGGTCTGGGCGGCGGCCTGCCCATCGGCGCAGTGCTGATGAACGAAAAGGTGGCCGAGGGCATGGGCCCCGGCACCCATGGCTCCACCTTCGGCGGCAACCCGGTGGTCTGCGCCGGTGCCAACGTGGTGGTGGACCGCATGGACCAGAGCTTCCTTGCCAATGTCAACGAGCGCGCCGTCCAGCTGCGCGCGGGCATCGCAAAGCTGCCCCATGTCAAGAGCATTTCCGGCATCGGCCTGATGGTGGGCATCGAGTTCTACGACCTCAAGGCCGCAGATGTGCTGGCCGCCTGCCGCGAAGCGGGCCTGCTGGTGCTGACAGCCAAGACCCGCCTGCGCCTGCTGCCGCCGCTGACCCTCAGCGAGCACGATGTGGACATGGCGCTGGAGATCCTGAGCGATGTGCTGGGCAAGATGGAGCCGACGGCTCCGAAGGAGCAGGCATGAAAAATCTGCTGAAAATGAGCGACCTCTCCCCTGCCGAGCTGACCCACATTCTGGATGTGGCCGATCAACTCAAGGCACAGCAGAAGCTGGGCGGAACGGCCCCGCTGCTGGCAGGAAAGACGGTTGCCCTGATATTCTCCAAGGCATCCACCCGAACCCGCACCAGCTTTGAGGTGGGTGTGTACCAGCTGGGCGGTCTGGGCAACTACATGAACACCGCCGAGCTGCAGGCCGGGCGCGGCGAGCCCCTCAAGGACACCGCCCGGGTTCTGGGCCGCTACTACGACTGCGTGGTGTGGCGCACCTACCGCCAGAGCGATCTGGAAGAGTTTGCCGAGCTGGCCGGTGTGCCGGTGATCAACGGCTTGACGGATTACGCCCATCCCTGCCAGGTTCTGGCCGACCTGATGACCATTCGGGAGCGCCGGGGCAGCCTTGCGGGCCGGAAGCTCTGCTTTGTCGGCGACGGCAGCAGCATGGCAAACAGCCTCATCGTGGGCGGACTGCTGGCTGGGATGCAGGTCACCTGCGTCTGCCCGCAGAGCTACCGCCCGGCGGCGGATGTGCTGATGTTCGCCCACAAGTACGGCAGCGCCTTCCACCTGACCGCAGACCCTGCCGAGGGTATTCAGGATGCCGACGTGGTGGCAACGGCTGTGTGGAACACCGCCAAGCCCGGCACGCCGGAAAGTGAGCAGCGCCTGCGGGATTTTGTGGGCTTCCAGCTCACCGGCAAGCTGCTGGAAAGCGCAAAGCCCGATGTCATGGTGCTGCACTGCCTGCCCGCCCACCGGGGTGAGGAGATCTCCTCGGCGGTGTTCGAGCAGCACGCACCGGAGATCTTCGATGAAGCCGAGAACCGCCTGCACGTGCAGAAAGCCGTGCTGGCCATTCTTCTGGCGGGGAAATAAAAACAGAACGCCAACAGGGCCGCCGCACATCGTTTGTGCGGCGGCCCTGTTTTTTATCGTGGGAGATTTGTTGGTGGAATAGAGCGTTGGCTGTGCGCTGCGGTGAAATGGTGTCAACCGATACTTTGCTGGCGCTCGTCCCCATAGGTCTCTATGTAGCGGAAGAACAGGTATTCGCACAGCATCAGCAGCTGTACGCGGGACTGCACCGGAAGGCCGGAGCACACAAAGTTTGTGGCGTTGACATACAGGTTTTCATCTGCCATGCCGCTGAGGGTATTGCTGCCGAGATTTGTAAAGGAAACCAATGCGGCACCACGGCTTTTGGCAACCGTTGCAGCGGCAATGATCAGACTTGTTTCGCCGGAAATGGAAAGGGCCAGAACCAGATCATCGGAAGTCAGCTGCCGGGCGCTGATATTCATCAGGGTGCTGTCATCGTAACAGAAGGCGGCCTTGCCGATGGTCTGCAGCCGCTTTGCAAGTTCGGAGCCGGGCATTCTGCTGCTGCCTACGGCATACAGCTCAATGCGGCGGCTGCAGTGGATCAGCTCTACGATACGCTCTACGGTCTCCTCCGGAACCATCTCGATGGTTTTGTGGATATCCCGGAAAAAGTCGGTCGGGTGAGACTTTCGCGGCGTTTCCTCCGGCTCAAACAGATCCATGCGCAAAGATGCCTTAAAATCGGAATAACCACTGAAACCGAGCTTCTTGCAAAAGCGGACGACAGAAGCCGGTGAGATGAACAACCGGTCCGCAAGTTCCGTCACCTTGAGATTGGCGATCTCGGTGTGGTTGCGAATGCAGTAAGAAAGAAGCTCATTATCGTTTTTGTTCAGCTGGGGCGTGTGTTCTGCAATGCGGGTGAAAAAGTCCATGATGTCCTCCGGCGGGAAGGCTTTGAAGAAAGTTAGCAGGTGTGAAAATATTTTCAGACTCTGGAATTGTTTCAACTTGGGCAAACTGGTTCAAAACTTTCAAAACGCCTTTAAAAAAATGTTCATATCGATTATATTATAGTCACTCTCCAAAGCGCGCGCAAGGGTAAAATCAGAAACATGATCGCAAAACGAATGTGAGGTTTCAAAAATGGAAGGATTTAAAGTTGTTATTGTCGGCGGCGGCTCCAGCCATACCCCCGGCATTATCCAGAGCCTGATTGCAAATCTTGACCGCTTCCCGCTGAAAAAGCTGGTGCTGTACGATATTGACCCGGATCGTCTGGAGCTGGTCGATACCCTGTGCGGCTCGCTGATCGCAAAGCTGGATCCGGAGTGCGTCTACTTCACCACCACGGACCCGGAAAAGGCCTACACCGATATTGACTTTGCCTTTGCTCAGATCCGTCAGGGCGGCATGGAAATGCGGGAGAAGGACGAGAAGATCTCGCTGGAGTTTGGCGTTGTGGGTCAGGAGACCTGCGGCCCCGGCGGCATGGCATACGGCCTGCGTTCCATCCCCGGCGTGTTCCAGGTGATCGACGATGTGCGCAAGTACGCACCCGAGGCATGGATTATCAATTACTCCAACCCTGCTGCGATCGTGGCTGAGGCCACCCGCCGCAAGTACAACAACTATAAGATCCTGAACATCTGCGATATGCCGGTAGCCATCATGCTGTCCTTCGCAAAGATGCTGGGTCTGGAAAAATACAACGATGTGGACCCGGTCTACTTTGGTTTGAACCACTTTGGCTGGTGGACCCACCTGTACGACAAGAGCGGTGTGGACCGTATGCCGGAACTGAAGGAAAAGATCATGAAGTTCGGTCTGGCTGCTTCTCATGATAAGCACCACTCCGATCCTTCCTGGCGCCACACATGGGAAAACTTTAAGGAAATCCTCACCGACTTCCCGGAGTATCTGCCCAATACCTACCTGCAGTACTATCTGTATGCCAAGGAAAGCGCCGAGGATATGGATCCCAACTACACGCGTGCCAACATGGTCATGGATGGCCGTGAGAAGGACATGATCGAGCAGGCAAAGCTGATCCGCGAGAGCGGCGGCAAGAAGGAAGCAAACCTGAATCTGTTCAATGCTTTTGGCGATTTTATTGTGGATGTGGCATGCTCCATTGCCTATAACAATGCGGACCGCTATCTGGTCATTGTGGAAAACAAGGGCTGCATCCCGCAGATGCCGTATGATGCCATGGTGGAAGTTCCCTGCTACCTGCGCAAGTGGGGCCCGGAGCCTGTTACCATCGGCAATATCCCCCAGTTCCAGCTGGGCATGATGATGCAGCAGGTCTCTTCGGAAAAGCTGATCGTGGATGCTTATTTTGAACACTCCTACCAGAAGGCACTGGAAGCATTCACGATGAACAAGACAGTTCCCTCTGCCAAGGTGGCACGCAAGATCCTGGATAAGATGATCGAAGCCAATAAGGGCTACTGGCCCGAACTGCACTGAGATCCTCAGGAGGTAAATCATGGAGAAGAGAGAGAAGAAAGTTACCTTTTCACAGTTCCAGAAACTGGGAAAAGTTCTAATGACGCCTGTCATGATCCTGCCCATCGCAGGTATTCTGGTGGGCATTGGCTCTGCGTTCACGACAAAGAACATTGTGGCACTGTGGCCGGTTCTGGGCAATACCTATGTCAAGCTGTTCTTTAATCTGCTCAAGGCCATGGGCAATACCATTAACTCCTATCTTCCAATCATTTTTGCTGTTTCCGTTGCCATCGGCTATGCAGAAAAGGAAAAGGGCATCGCGGCATTGTCCAGCGTGATCGGTTTCCTCGCCATGAACAATGTGATGAATATCCTGCTGACCAGTCTGGGCATTCTGGACCCTGCGGCGATGAAGACCGGCCAGTCCATGGTCATGGGCATCGCTTCGCTTGACACCGGTGTATTCGGCGGTATTCTGGTGGGTCTGCTGGTTGCAAAGCTGCATAACAAATACTATAATATTCAGCTGCCGCCGGTTCTGGGCATCTTCTCAGGCACAAAATTCGTGCCGATGATCTCGCTGCTGGCCTGCTCTGCGCTGGGTCTGGTAATGTCTGTGGTGTGGCCCTTCGTTCAGACCGGTCTGGGCTTTATGGGCGAGATCATTTATGACACTGGCATGGCAGGCAGTGTGATCTATGGTCTGGCAGAGCGTGCGCTGCTGCCTTTTGGCCTGCATCACTTTATTTACACTCCGTTCTTCTTCACAAACCTTGGCGGTTCCATGGTCATTGATGGCACGCTGTATGAAGGCGCGGTGAACATTTATAACGCCATGCTGGCTTCTCCGGATGCCATGTTTGACGTGAACATTACCCGCTTTATCATGAACGGCAAGGTTATTTTTGCTATGTTTGGTCTGCCCGGTGCGGCTCTGGCCATGTACCATTGCGCAAAGCCGGAGCGTAAGCCTCAGGTCAAGGCGCTGCTGATCGCAGCCATCATCCCCTCCATCTTCACTGGCATCACCGAGCCCATTGAGTACAGTTTCCTGTTTGCGGCTCCGCTGCTGTTCGTGGTGCACGCTGGCTATGCAGGTCTGGCCTACCTGCTGACTTACATCTGCAAGGTGAATATCCCGGGGCCCAGTTCCTTCGGCGGCCCTTTCCTGAGCACGATCTTCAATGGCATCATGCAGGCGGATAAAGGCTCTAACTGGATCTGGGTGTTCATCATTGGCATTCCCTGCTTCTTCCTGTACTATTTCACCTTCCGCTTCATGATCACCAAGTTCAACTACAAGACTCCCGGCCGCGAAGATGATGGCCAGGAGGTCAAGAAGCTGGACAAGAAAATGAGCGACGAGATGATGGCGACCATCATTGAAGGTCTGGGTGGTGCAGACAATATCCAGCATGTGGATGCCTGCTTTACTCGACTGCGCGTCAAAGTCAAAGACAAGGCTCTCGTTATGCCGGATACTGACTGGAAGCAGAAGACGGGTGCAAACGGCGTCGTTCAGGTCGCAGATGGTGTGCAGATCATCTACGGTGCCAAGGCCGATATCTACAAAAACAACCTCAAGAGCGCTCTGAACATGGACTGATTTTTCAGTGCCGGTCAGGGTTTCCCGAATAAACAGCGAGGGCATCTGCCAACGGCAGATGCCCTTTCTGCATACAAAAAAATCAAACCTTTGCCGCACCGCGGTCGAGGATCTTATCGAACCGGGCAAAGAAGGTGATGGTGGTGATGGTGGCGGCCAGAATGTCGCTGACCGGCTCGGCCAGAAACACGCCGAACACTGCATCCGGCAGAACATGCGGCAGAATGAAGATGAGGGGGATCAACAGAATGATCTTGCGCAGGCAGGCCAGCAGCAGGCTGACCTTAGCCTGCCCCAGCGCCATAAAGCTTTGCTGGCAGGCGATCTGGAAGCCCATGGCAAAAATGCCCGCCATGTAAATGCGCATGGCCCACGTGGTGTACTGGATCAGTGCGGTGTCCGAGGTGAAAATGCCCGCCACCGCGCCGGGAAACAGCATCATCAACAGCCAGAACAAGCAGGTGTAGGACCCGCACAGCGTCAGCTGAAAACGGAAGGCTTCCTTGACGCGGGCCTTCTTGCCTGCGCCGAAGTTGAAGCTCATCACCGGCTGTCCGCCCTGACAGATGCCCTGAATGGGCAGCGTGCACAGCTGGGATGCGCTGGTGATGACGGTCATGGCACCCACAGCCACATCGCCGCCGTACCGCGCCAGACTGGAGCTGAAGCTGATGGAAAGCAGGCTTTCGGTGGAGAGCATCACAAACGAGGAGATGCCCAGCGCCAGCACCGGCAGAATGATCTGCTTTTCCGGGCGCAGGTAGTCTCTGCGCAGGCGCAGGATGGTCTTTTTGCCGGTGAGAAAGCGGATGATCCATGCCGCGCCCACGGCCTGACTGAGCACCGTGGCAATGGCTGCGCCCCGCACGCCCAGCCCGAACCCGAAGATCAGGATGGGGTCGAGGATAATGTTGATCACCGCGCCGATCACGGTGGTAAGCATACTGGTCTTGGCAAAGCCCTGCGTGGTGATAAAAGGGTTCATGCCCAGCACCACCAGCACGAACACCGAGCCTGCAATGTAGATGCGGCTGTAGCTCAGGGCGTACGGCAGGGTGGCATCGCTGGCACCGAACAGCCGCAGCAGCACCGGTGCCCCGGCATAGAAGCCAATGGTCAGCACCACCGAAAAGAGCAGCAGCATGGTAAAGCTGTTGGAGATGATCTTTTCTGCCTGTTTCTTGTCGCCCTGCCCCAGAGCAATGGCGGTGCGCGGCGCGCCGCCCGCGCCCACCAGCATGGCAAAAGCGTTCAGCAGCATCAGAATGGGTGTGAACAGCCCCACGCCGGTCAGCGCTGCCGCGCCAATGCCCGCAATGTGGCCGATGTAAATGCGGTCCACGATGTTATACAACAGGTTCACGACCTGCGCTACCACGGCGGGGATCATGAGCTGCAGCATCAGCTTTTTGATGTTGCCGGTGCCCATATCTTGTTTTGCCTGTGCCATTGGAATGCTCTCCTCTATACTTCAAATTTGAAAAATATCGTTCCTATTATACTCGGCTCCCGCCCAAAAGAACAGCCTTTTTTGCAAAGAAACCGCGCTTTCTGCCCCAAAAACGCAAAACGGCCCGGCTGCGTATGGCTTGCAGCCGTGCCGTAACGGGAGAAAAGTGTTGACGGAAAACCGCTTTTTTGCTATACTGTAAAGGCTAATATATGGAGATGTATCGAAGCGGTCGTAACGAGAACGACTCGAAATCCAAGTGGATGCTTCGCTGAATGTCTCCATATCACACGAGGGAACGTCAATTTTGATGTCCTGACAGGCTTCAGAACCTGTCTGAACGATGCGTTTTCTAACAATATTCTAACAGCAACTGTTCCAAGTTTCAAGGCCGATTTGCGATATACAAATCGTAAATTTGCCATGGAAATATACTTGGAGATGTATCGAAGCGGTCGTAACGAGAACGACTCGAAATCGTTTTGTCCTTAATCGGGCACGTGGGTTCGAATCCCACCATCTCCGCCAGAAGTCGCAGATTCAAACGAATCTGCGACTTTTTCTTTTGCATTAAGCAGAGAAAGACCGCTTTTGCCTCATCACAGTATGCTTTATGCATGAACGATAAATCCATAATTATTTGGGGAGCTTGGATTCTCCCAAAAGGTTCGCAATGACCCCAGCAGACCCCTGTTTGCTTTTGTAATCGAGATGTGCGTAGATGTCAGCGGTGGTAGAAAAGGTACTGTGCCCCAGCCATTCCTGAACCTGCTTCATAGATACGCCGTTCATCACCATCAGGCTGGCGCAGCTGTGGCGCAGATCGTGGAAACGGATGTGCTTCAGCCCGTACTTGGTCAGCAACCAGTCGAAGTGCTCCGTCACGAAGTTCGGGCGGATCAGCTTGCCTTCCTGATCGGTGCAGACGAAATCCAGATACTCGGTGCTGTAACTCTTCTTGAACAGCTTACGGTAAAGCTGCTGTTTTTCCCTCTGCTTCAGAAGTTCTTCTTCCACAGCCGGGATCAGCGGCAGAGTACGGCAGCTGGTCTTGTTCTTCATCACATCGCTGACCACAGGAACGTACTTGCCGTTCACCAACTGTTCCGTCACCTTGTGATTGATGGTGATGGACTTGCGCTCAAAGTCGATTGACGACCACTTCAGCCCAAGCACCTCGCTGCGGCGCAGACCGTAGTAGGCTGTAATGAGGATGCACAGATGCAGGGGGTCATCCTGCGATACTTCCAGCAGCTGCTGGACTTCATCCTTGGAGTAGAAGTTGGGCCGGAAGCTGTTCTTCTTCGGGCGGTCAACTTTCAGCATCGGGTTGGTTTCCAGATAGTCCTTGCGGACGGCATCCTTGAACGCTTTACCGAAGATGGCGTGGTAGTGAATGACCGTGTTAGTGGTGTAGCCCTCCAGCAAGATCTTCTCCTGAAACTCATCCAGCACCTGCGGCGTGACCTCACACAGCTTCAAGCCCAGCGGCTCAAAATACTGCGTGATGCGCCCGGTGATCATCCGATTGTAGCTGATAAAGGTTGCAGGCTGGATGGATGCCTTGTGGACTTGCACCCACTCGTTGAGATAATCCAGAAACAGCATCTCCGACTTGTTGACGGGCTGGAGGGGCAGCGGCAGGGGCTTGGCGGTTTTAGCGTCTACTTTTTCGTAGGTGCCTCCCCGCCCCGTGGGCAGCTCCCCGGTCTCATCATAGTGGAGCAGCACTTCCCGGAGCATGGATTCCGCCTTGCGCTTGTTGCCCCGGACGGTCAATCCTGTGGAGATCCACTTGATCTTCCGCTTGCCGTTGGCATCATAAAGATTGATCACGAAATAGAAACGTCCATTTTTCTCTTGGACAGACCCTGTAGTTTTCATCATAAACCTCCTTTGGGTCAACAGGCGTGCTGTCCGTTGCTGCACCCACAGCATACCACATCCAGCGGCGGATTTCCAGCCGGGAAGGTGCTCTGTCCGGTGAGCAGGAACTCAATCACGCTCAGCTTCGGGATACGGTAGGTGCGGCCGATTTTAAGCGCAAACAGGCGGCGGGAACGGATCAGTTCCCCGACCGTGTGGCGGTTCAGACCAAGCATCTCCGCAGCCTGCTGAAGGCTGACGGCATCGGGGTAGCCGGGAAACATCTGGGAATAGGCATTGTTAAACTTCATAGGCACTCCTTCAGCATAAGTAGTCTAAGGTCAAAAAGTGTGTTACCTGCGGTTATATCCTTTGCAGCAAAGCTGCGGTCAGGTGGCAATGTAAAGAGAGCTGGCAGTAGTTCCAACTCCCCCATCGCAGATAAGTTCAAACCCGTCTGCGTTAATAAGTTAAGGTCTCCCATATTGGTCCTCGACTTCCCTAGGAGTGGGGAATCGTCCGGCGGCGGGCTTGCACCGCACCATTGGCATTTCAGCCACCCCGTCTTCGTTATGACCGGGCTGCGAGTTACAGAAGTACCTTTTGTGAAGTACCGGACGATTGAACTATTCTGTTTTCAAAGGACGGAGTTTTATAGAAAATCTTCGGAATTTAAGGCTTCCGAAAAATTGTCCCTCTACTTACGAGCCATCGAAAACGGCCAAAAAGTAGCCCGAAAAAGAAATTTGTTGAAAAGTTTTTGGAAAATATAGTTGAAGTGGCTGCTTGATTAAAATAACATTGATCCATGGGCGACCGATGGAGGACGGAACTTTGCAACATTGGCAGTGCCTGAAGTTGAAAGTGGTCTTGAAAAAGATGCCCTACACTTGGTAGGCGTCGAGAACGCCTGTTTCATAGCATCGAAGGGGAAATTGTAATTGAATTGTAATTCTTGAAGCTGAATCTCCACTTTTGAAAAAGTCCTCTCACTTGGTAGCCGACGAAAAAGGACAAAAGACAACCATGTTTTTGAGAATTAACAAAAAGGTCACAAACGACCGGCCTTCAAAGAGGAGGTTCTATTATTAACAGAAAAAATGGCCAGAAATGGGGGGTGCTGACGCTGATTTTTTTGCCTTCATTGAAAATTGAAAAACCTCCCTCACTTGGTAGGCATCGAGAAAGGCTCGTTGACAACCTTTATTTTGAAAATTAACAGAAAGTTAACAAAGCAAGATGCGCTGAACAAGAAACAACCGCCGCTCACTCCGGGAAAGAGTGAGTGGCGGTTGCAATATCAAATTTTTGATTCAGAAAATCAGATGCTCGCTAAAATATCTGTCAGTGTGGCGACAAATGCTTCATCCTGCTCCTTCGTCCGCTTTGGGCTCCCCTTGGGGTGCTTTCCGGCACGGAGGAGCTTTTTGTTTTCATAACGCCGTAGCATGAGAGCGTCTATATTATCAGCGGTGTATTCCAGACCATTCTGGTTCAGCACTCGTGCGCACTTGGCAAGACACATGCTGGCCAGCCCGTAGTCCTGCGTCACAACCACATCTCCCGGTTTTACCCGGTTGACGAGAGCAAAATCCACGCTGTCCGCTCCTTTGTCGAACACCAGCGTCTGCGCACCTTCTCGCTCAATCTGGTGAGCTGTGTCGCACAGGATGATGACCGAGATGCCGAACCGCTTTGCAATCTGCAACGTCAGATCGACGACCGGACAACCGTCTGCATCAATCAAAATGGTCATGTGTGTTCCTCCATCGTCCACCGAAAGGCTTTCGCGGTACGCAAATCAGCGTCCTTAAAGTGCCCGCCGCTGTTCCATTCAAGGGTGCAGTCTGCGCCACGCTCTATAAGTCGGCTGTGCAGGGTGCGGATGTGATCCCCCACCGCAGCCATGACAGCATTTTTCGTATGCTCTTCCTTGTCGCCAAGGCTCAGATAAATGTGCTGTGCCTGCATCGGATGCCGCTGTTCAAACTCCATCCAGCCCGGAAACCAAACAGAGGGCGAGGCGGCAGCGATACCGTAGAACAGATCAGTCTGGGTGGATGCCCACAGAGCAAACAACCCGGCCAGCGAGTAGCCGCCCAGAATGATTTTGACGTTTTCCGGGAGATTAAGCTGTTGTTTCAGTGACGGAATGACCTGCTCTGTCAGGAAGCGCAATGTCTTCCCGGCCTTGCCGCCAAACCCTTGCTTTCCCCAAACAGCAGGGGCTTCCCACGGGGAAAGTGCATCGTTCCAGCTTTCCACCGGAATAGCCGCAAACAAAAAGTGGTGCGCACTCTGTGCAATAGCGGTAACCGCACTTTCCATGCTTTGCAGCTCATGTTCACCGGTCATTTGGAGCAGTAGATATTCTGCATGGGCTTCGCCGTAAATGCGGCAAGGTCTGTTCCCGATTTGCATTGTCTGTGCAGTCACTGTGGCGTCCTCCCGAAAAAATTTTGATAAGCCCAGTATAGCAACTGAAAAATCATTTTGCAATTCAAAAGGCGTTCATAGCCGTAGCAAGCAGTGTCTTCGTATATACAAAGACCATTTTTGCGTTGCAAAATGCTTGTTGGGAAATCCCAAACCCTTGAACTACATCCGATGGATGCAGGCTACGCGTTTTTTGCAAAACGCTTTTTTAGGACTCCGCAGGAGTGTGCAACCATCACGAAATCGTGATGATCGAAAGAATTTAGCTGTTGTGTGCACAAAGGCACCGCTTGCTGAGATAATGAAAAAAGCTCCTAAAAATTTTTACGCAATAGGAAAATTCATTATAGCAATGCTATTGCAACACTATAGCGCAGATGCTATACTCAAATAAAGAATTTGCAACTGCGAGGTGAACTACATGGGATTGCCTACAGACATTAGAAACTTGCGGAAAGCGGTACTGTTAAGTCAGGAGTCATTTGCAAAAGAATTGGGAGTGTCCTTCTCAACCGTAAATCGTTGGGAAATGGGAAAGAGCCGACCGAGTTATGCGGCATTAAAGAAGCTTAAGAATTTTTCTGAAAAGCATGGTTTGACGTTTACAATCGAGCTCGAAAACTAAAAGTTGGTTGAGTGGAGGGAAAGCTCATGGCAAAAATCATGGAAATTATCTCCAAAGAGACAGGCGGAAAAAGTTATAACACGGAAAAGTATTCCTATGACACAATTGGTATGCCATCATTTGACTACGATGACGATGGCGAAAAATTTATAAAATGGCAAGTGTCCGGGGAGACGGAAAAGCATAAAACGTATGTTGATTTAACGAATGAAGCGAAAAGACAGATTGGAAAGCGGCCAGTCATCAGCTACTTTTTGGACGGATCGAGGCACACTTATAAGGTGGATGATATTTCATACAATAAAAAGGTTTATCCAGTTATCGCAGGACAAGTTGGTATTGGATGTTGCAAACGTACCGATGGAAGAATGCGACCCGAAAAATTTTACAGACGATTGGTTTTGTCACTTCCAACGGTTAGTAACGCAGATGGCTGGAAGGATGATGTATTTTTTGCAGCTCAAACGAAAAAGCTCAATAAAAGTGAAGAATTGAAGAAGCTAGGGATTGAATTTGCTACGATCCTTCCATATTCTCCGCCTAAGGATCAGAAAAATGGGAAGATGGAGGATTCGGGTATTGCACGAATTCAAGATTATATGATTGAGTCTGAAAAAGAAATGGTCGCTGAGCTGGTGAAAGCTGGAAAGCTAAATCAGGACAATTATCTTTTAAAAGACGGTTCGCTCGAATATAAACCAATGAAATCAGGACGAGAGGATTTAAGGACGCTTCAAAAGATCAAACACAATTATAAGTGGGTTATTGGCGTATCAAAATCTTTCAATCCAGAAAGCATTTTAGACCACACGGGAAAGGCAAATGCAAACTATATCGCAGACTTACCGCTTTTTCATAGAACACCGGTAGCAAGATATGAAAATGCTTCTTACTTAGGCGATGTGAAATTTGGTGTTTGGTACATCAGAATCAGAGACAAAAAGTATACACGGACTCCTTTCGATGGTGTGATCAAGGTCGAGAAAATCATGATGGATGAAGAAAAAGACACTGGAATTGATAGTGAAGAAATCGATTTGATCAGTGCAACCTTAATTAACGAACGAACGCCTACTTGCTATGGAACGGATAAGAGATGGGCTAATCATCTATATCCAGTCTTTCTGACAGAATCCTATGTCAAAAGTCAGTATATGAGTACGGAAATGTTTCTGCATTTGTTTTGAGGAGGAATAAACAATGCCTAGTCCTGTGATCATTGGTCGCATTTTAGCAACAGAAAAAGCACCAACAACGATTGACAACTTTGCTTTTTGGACGAATCCGAGCTTAATATTAAATCCATTTGATATTGTGAAGGTTGAACATGTAAATGGCTCGTTTTCGTATGGCATGATAGAAGATATTTCGCACATAACAGATGCGGCGAGCTTTTTGACTAACTATATTTCGAGCGATTTTGGCGATGTAGAAGTAGAATCTCCGACTTTGCGAGTTGGAATGAACTATGTTCAGGCAAAGGTAGTATGTAATGACAAAAACATTTATATACCGTTGCAAAGCAACTCGAAAGTGTTTTTAGCAACTGCTGAAGAAATCGAATATGCACTTGGCTTGAAAGATATTCGCAATCCGCTGGTTTGTGGCTATTTGGAAATGTATGAAGGCACAAGCGGCAGTGAAAAAGTAACACTGCCTGTTCGGCTCAATTCAAAGTTTATTATTGGACCGGAAGGTGCACATCTGAATATTTCTGGCATTTCTGGATTGGCAGCAAAAACTTCTTATGCAATGTTCTTGATGAAGGCCATTCAGGATACTTACATTAAGAACAAAAGCGAGGACGAATCGGTTGCATTTGTTATGTTCAATGTTAAAGGCCGTGACTTGTTGACGATTGATCAGCCAAACGATTATGATGATGAGGATGATCCGGCAAAAGAAAAGGCTGAAAATGAAGCTCTGTATAAAAAGCTTGGCCTTTCGCCTGAGCCGTTTCATAATGTCCACTATTATTATCCGTATTCTACCGAGGGAAGCTGGAACACATATCTAACTCCCGAAGAAGTTGATGATGCGATAAAAACCAAAAAAGCTAAAAAGTATAAATACATTTATAGAGAAGATCGGAACAATTTGGATCTGATGTTCTCTAATATTGATGATTCGACTCAGACCATGGATGCTATTATCAATTATATCATGGCTGGGCAGGGTAAATTTTCCGGTGCTGATGATTGGCAAGAATTTCTTGAAATAATTCGCGAAAAATGTGCAGCTGGAGCACAATCTGATAGGGAAAAAGAGATTCCTATAGCAAGTTGGCGGAAATTTTATCGTATTGTCAACAAAGCAATCAATGATAAGGCTGCAATTTTTGCCAGAGATATTAATGCAAGCAAAGGCGAAACACGGCTCGGAGATGCCCTAAAATACATCAAAAAGAACGAAGTACATGTTATTGATATTGCCAAGCTTTCAGAAGATAAACAGGCATACGTTTTTGGTGATGCAGTAAGGACGATTTACAACCTGCAATTGGGCGAATATAATGGCGATGAAAATGTTGCACCCCCATCAAGAATTATTATCTTTATCGATGAGCTGAATAAGTACGCTTCTAAAGATTCTCCTAAAAATTCCCCTATTCTCCACCAAATTTTGGATGTTGCAGAGCGTGGACGTTCTTTGGGTGTCGTGCTGTTTGCAGCAGAACAATTTAGAAGTGCCATTCATGATAGGGTAACTGGAAACTGTTCTACACATGCGTATGGACGCACTAACACCATTGAAGTGACAAAGAGCGATTATAAGAGTGTTCCCCCTGTGTATAAGACGATGATGACTCGTTTAAAGCAGGGAGAATATATTGTTCAGAATCCAATTTTCAGATCAATGCTTCATATAAAATTCCCGAAACCGATTTACAAACAGGTGAAATAACGGAAAGGAAGCAACTATGGCAACCATAGGAAAAAACATCCTTGAAAATTTGACAACTGGTATGTATGCGGATTCAAAAGTGATATACCGCGAGTATGTCCAAAATGCATGCGACCAGATAGATAAAGCAGTTGAACTTGGAATCATTGATAGAGAGCAAGCTGAGGTTTTCATTTCAATAAAAGAAGATGAAAGATTTATCTCTGTTGAAGACAACGCTACTGGCGTTAAGGAAGCGGATTTTGTTGCACAGCTGGGTGATATTGCAAACTCTGACAAAAAAGTAGGTGTTGATAAAGGTTTTCGAGGAATAGGACGCCTCTGCGGCTTGGCATATTGTAAGACGCTGGTGTTTTCTACTTCGTACAGGGGCGAAACTAAAGGTTCGAAAATGATATTCGATGCAAAGAAAATGCGTGAAATGCTAAGTTCTCCAGTGAAGTACACCGTAGATGATATTCTGAATGCTATAGTTTCAACAGAAAAATTCCCGGAAGAACAAGAAAAGCATTATTTCAAGGTTGAAATGATTGATATAAACCATGAAAATACGGATTTGTTGGATAAACAGTTGGTTTCTGATTACTTGAGTTTTGTTGCTCCGGTTCCGTATGTGAGTAGTTTTTATCATAGAGATGCTATTTATGAACATGCTGCGAATCTGCATTTCAAAATTGATGAATATAACATCCGAGTAAACGGAGATCCTCTCTTAAAAAGATATAAAAATCGGTTATATGATGCTACTGGCAAGGTATACGATAACATTGTAGATGTCGGCTTCAAAGACTTTGCTGATGCGGATGGAAATCTTCTTGCATGGATGTGGTATGGAATATCACGTTTTGAAAAGGCCATTCCAAAAGCTGCAAATCCTATGTATGGTTTTAGACTCCGTCAGGGAAACATCCAAATTGGTGATAATACAGCTGTTGCTAAATTTTTTAAAGAAGATCGGGGCAATAGCTATTTTGTAGGTGAAATATTTGCGGCATCAAAGAAACTGGTTCCAAACTCACAAAGAAACTACTTTAATGAATCAGTTGAACGAATTGAGTTTGAAACACAGCTGAAACTGTTCTTTTATGACACACTGCATAAATTATACCATGTAGCAAGCGACACAAAGAGCGACTATAAAAAGCTCGAAGCGTACACAGATACTGTATCTAAGTATCAAGAAAAGAGTCGGAAAGGTTTTATTGACGGTTCTGAAAAAGCTCAAATGGAAGCTGAATTAGAGGCTGCAAAAAAGAGGAAAGAAGAAGCCGAGAGAAGACTTGCTCGATTTAAAGAATCTGGCGCAGGAAGCGAAGCGGAACAGCGCGTTCGTAGAGCTATTGAGCAAAAGTATGAAGATCAGAAAACAACGCAGCGGGCCAAAGATGCAGAAAAAGCTGTTTCTAAAGTAACGGCAGGAGGGTCAAAAACAAAGTATTTTACGGATAATCTATCTAAACTGGATAGAAGCAAACGAAAACTAGTGCAACAGATAATGGCGATTATAAGACGTATTGTGTCGAAAGAAGTTGCCGACCAAATTCAGGAAGCAATAGAAAAGGAATTTAGATAAAAATGAACAGAAAAGTGCTTTTGGTAGAGCCTAATTATAAAAACAAGTATCCTCCAATGGGATTGATGAAACTGGCAACATACTATCGAGAATCGGGGGATGACGTAAGGTTCTTCAAAGGCGACCTTTTAGATTTAGCAGCAGATATCGTTGTTGAGGACTTGTTGAACGCACTTACGACTTTGGACGCTGAAACAAACTGGAAAACCGATAAAAAAATTCTAGTAGAGTGTGTCAGAAAAGGAACGATTTCTTTGCTGGATGAACAAGCATATTTCCAAAACAATTCAGATGCCATAGAGTTGGTAAAGAACGCTAGAAGCTCCTATCGAAAGAAAGAATACTTCAAGAACCCACCGTTTGATAAGGTTGGTATAACTACTCTTTTTACATTCTATTGGAATATTACTATTGATACGATAAACTTCGTAAAACAGCTATGCAAAAAGCCCGAAGATGTGATGGTCGGCGGTATCATGTCAACACTTCTGCCTAACGAAGTGTACGAAGCAACAGGAATTCATCCATTCGAAGGACTGTTGAACCATCCTGGAGATATTGATAAAGGCGATACACGCATTATAGATACACTTCCGTTGGATTATTCGATTCTTGAAGAAATCGACTATAAATATCCGGCGAATAATGCGTATTTTGCTTATATGACACGTGGCTGCATCAATCATTGCGCATTTTGTGCAGTTCCTAAACTAGAGCCACACTATTGTGATTATATTGGACTTAAAGAGCAAATAGAACGGGCAAGAGACCGATTTGGAGAGCAACGTGATTTGCTTTTGCTGGACAATAATGTGCTGGCATCCAAATGCTATGATAGAATTATCGATGAGATTAAAGCGTGCGGATTTCAAAAAGGTGCAACTTATATGCCGCCTGATCAGTACGAAATTGCTATCCAAAATTTAAAGGATGGCTACAATGATCGTGCCTATGTAAGAAAGTGCATAAGGCTATATAAAGAATTGACGGAGAAACTCCCGTTGGAAGAAAAAACGGAGTTATATCTTCGTTTAGAACAAGCAGCATGTTTGCATTATGAAACTGCGACAAAAGAAGAGATTTTAAAACTTGATGAATTTGTTGCGCCATTATTCAAGAAACATTTTAAACATACAAAAAAGGTAAAACGCATTGTTGATTTTAACCAAGGGATTGACGCAAGACTGATAAATGATCAGAATATGGCAAAATTGGCTGAAATCAATATTTCGCCTCTTAGAATTGCTTTTGACCATTGGGAGCAAAAGGACATCTACGAAAAAGCGGTTCGTACCGCAGTAGCACATGGCATTACAAATCTATCGAACTATATGCTATATAATTTCAGAGATAAACCAGAACATCTGTATTATCGCATGAAGTTGAATGTTGATCTGTGTGATGAATTAGGGGCAAACATCTATTCTTTCCCGATGAAATACCATCCTATCAATGATCCGGATTTCTTTATGAACCGAGATTATATAGGCGAACATTGGAACCGAAAATTCATTCGAGCAATTCAGGCTGTACTGAATTCGACCAAGGGTAAAGTCGGCAAAGGGAAGCATTTCTTTGAGGAAGCATTTGGTGCGGATGAGCATCGATTCTGGACAATTCTCTGGATGCCTGAAACCTTTATAATTTATCGTTTTATGTTCAAGGAAAATCTCGCAAAGGAATGGGAAGAAAAGTTTTGGAGTCTGCCTACTGAGGAACTTGAAAAAGTGAAATCTGTTGTGGCAGTAAACAAGTTCAAGGATTTGGATTTCTCAAAATATTCAAAAGAAGCAAGAGACGTCCTTCAATATTATATGGTTACACGCGATGAGGCTGAGCAAATGCTGAAGGAAAAGAATAGCTGAAATTATGCCATTGAATAAAACTCTCCGCAAGTGCGGCGGTGCGTTATCTGGGAGCGCAGAACTAATTGATACGAAGAGTTTTCCGAGTGGAGAGAAGCCTCCGATTGCAAAATAACAGATACTGAACTTAAATAAAAAAGCCCACCGGCTGGATATAAAATCTGGCCTGTGGGCTTTGCTCTATTTTCAAATTGATGTCGTTTAAATCTTGGAGTTCAAATACTCCACCAGTTCCCAAACCGTTGTCAACGGATTGCTCTGCCGCGAAATCGGTTCAATGCCATGATTCTGAATCTGATTGGCACGAGCTTTCGCTCGCTGAATTGCAGTTGCCTGCAAAGGCTTCAAACCGTCAAAGTAATCCTTGTTTTTCTCATAATCAGGAAGTCTGCCCGGCTGTTTCAGCAGGCGAATCAATGACTGACAATCTTCAACCTCTGCCTGTTGATTTACAAAGTGCAGTAGGAACCACAACTCGAAAGACGGGTTAGAATAGGCCAAATGATAGCCTTCCTTTTGAGCGGACTGTTTGGCGCGCAGAAGTACCTCGTTGGAATTATCGTCACGGTCAAAGACGCACCAGATGGAGTCACCGTCTTCCGGGTAGTATGGATTATTGCCCATCGTTGCTTTGGCCTTTTGCACAAGCTTGTCGGCAGACTTATACTGAGAAGAAATCGGGATAATATCAATATTGCACCCTCGGCTGCGGAAACGTTTGAAATAGCGGATCTCGGTTTCACTGCCCTCACAGATGAGATACACCACCGGGTTGCGCTTTCTGGTGTGAACAGACTTGCGGCTGATCTCTTTTATTCTGCCCATGCTGCATCCCCTCCAATGAACGGAATCGCACCATAGCGACCTTGTAAATAGCCCTTGGAGATGTTCTCACCTTTCCGGGGAGAAAACTCGGTCAGGGCATAAATATCGGTCTGCATGGTCTTTTCGTTCTTCTCTGCAAACCAGATCTGATCCCGGCGCAGCAGGGTCAGGTCGAGAAGCCCTGTGTCATGTGTAGTGAAAATGAGCTGGGCGTGATTCGTATTGATGGCAGCATCCTGCACCATCTCGATCAGATGTCGGGTCAGAAGCGGGTGCATACTGGATTCGATCTCGTCTACTACCAAAACAGAGCCGGATTCCAAAGCCGCAAGCCACATACCGATGCGAGAGAAGAACCGCTGTGTCCCAACGGATTCCTGACCCAACGGGAGCCAGAAACCCTTAGAAGTGCCATCTTCGGCATCGAGGGTGTGCAGTGCGGAAATGATAGGCTCTTCTTTGGAGCCAGTGATGCGGATGTCCTTGATACCGAGGTCTGCATACAGCATTTCATGCAGGATACGGCTCTTTTCAGAGCCGCCTTGCCGGATGGCAGACAAAGTTGCGTCCAGTCGCATTTCCGTTCCCATAAAGCCTGTCAGTTTTTCAAAGAACCACAGATATGCCTTTTCAGTCTGGGGGCAGTTCCACTCGTTCGAGCTGGACAGATAAAGGCGATTTTCAGCAGTTCGTCCAGAAAGCGTAAGCTGTTCTTGGATGTTTTCACGAAATTGGTAGCCATTTCCCTCTCTGGAAAAAATCAAGGCTTCCCGGCCATTCGGCCAGTGATAGAGATATTCGGTCAGGACTTTGGACTTGTCAAACGAGAACCCATAGGCATACTTGATGCCGCCATAAAAATAGATGGCTTCAAAGCTGGTCGGCTGTGTAGGCTGGTCAGTGAAAGCAAACGGCTCCTGCGGAAGGGACTCGCCTTTCAGCAGCTTGGCATATCGGCCACAGACCATTTCCCGCATGAGCAGGAGGGCATGGAGAACATTGCTCTTTCCGGCTGCATTTGCGCCGTACAGTGCCAGCACAGGCACAAGCTGTTTCTTTTCGTCCGGCGAAATCAGGCAATCAGACAGACTTTTATCCGTAGATGCTTTCAAGCTGATAATAGCCGTGTCCTTGATGGAGCGGTGGTTGGTGACTGAAAATTGAAGCAGCATCGCGATTCCCTCCAGATGATTTTCTGAATCCAGTGTACTCTATTCTGGGCAAAAAGTCAAATTTTGATTTTGAAATTTGCAAATATTCCGCAAAAATCAAGAATAAAATCTAAAATATCGGCTTTTGATACCATTCGGATGCTATCAGGGATCATTCTGCATACACGACTTCCCTCACCATCACTTCCTCAGCCTGCGCTTTCAGCCCGTTCATGTGCGCCACCCAGAGAAGCTGTGCGCGCTCTTTGTCCGGCGCGGGGTACTTGGTCTAACAGAGTGGTCATCGTGCGTTCCAGCCACGCGCAGGCCGTTTTCTGGGCATCCTGCAAATGCGGCCAGAGCGTACCGTTCAGCAGCATCTGGTGATACAGCACAGGGCGCTGGGTTTTGAGGTAGGCCAGCCGCATCCGGCCATATTTGCCCAGCGGTTCGGAATCATCGGTTTGCGGCAGGGGGAGCAGGGGCAGCCGATACTCCCCGACCTGTGCGTAATGGATCTCAGTGCGGACGGCGTTCGTGCTCTTCATGGAAATTCTCCTTTGCATTTTCAACGTGTGTTATGGCCTTTGTGGAAAACAGCGCTTACTTCTTCCGATTCTGTGCGGTCAGCCAGTTGCCCTGCGCCTGATAGTAGTGCTCCATCGTGGTGGGTGCGTTCAGGATGGTGGTGCGCAGATAGGCCATGATGTTCTTGATGGGCTGGGTGGTGTTGGACATCACATCGAAGATGTACTCAATGTGTTGGCTGGTCAGCTTGTCCAGCCGCAGCCGGATGGCTTTGGTGGTCTGCGGCTGCTTGCCGACGTACTGGGTCTGCCGAGGACAGCAGTACATCTCCACAATGTTGTCCAGCAGTTCCTCCAGCTTGTCGGGGTCGTACCGCTGGGCAAGGGTGTCGATCTCCAAACGTTCCCGAAACTCCTCCCGTACCTGTGCTTCCATCTGGTCAAAATCTGCGGATTCGCCTGTCTGCCCTGATAGATTAGTACTTTGTCTTTTAGTATTTTGTTTATTAGTATTTTGTTGTGTTGGATTCTCCAACGTTGGAAAACCCGACATTGGATTTTCCGATGATGGTGAATTTGGCACTGGAGCAGGGCGTTTTTCAATCCGTTCTTTCTGTGGCAGTTCAAAGACTTCATAGTTGTAGTCAATAATGCGGCCACGGGCATCACGGACTTTGCTCCGACACAGATACCCGCCATCTTCCAGTTCGTGAACCGCACTTCTCACACTGTCGATGCCATCCCTGCACCCGGTTGTCAGCCCTTTCAGGCTGTAATCCCAATCGTCCGGCAGGGAGAGCATATAGGACAGCAGTCCCTTGGCTTTCAGGGACAGCCTCTTATCCTGCAGGTGGTGGTTGCTCATGACGGTGTAGTTGACATTTTTATTGACGCGGAATGTTGACATGGCGGCTTCCCTTTCAGCCCAATGCGGGCAAGAGAAAACGCAGCATTTCCCGGCTTTCGGGAAACGCTGCGTTCAGACAGGGAAGCCTGCTGTGAGCTGGCACAGCAACGGCAGCACTGCATATTTCTAACGGACATCTAACACAACTATACATGAAATGCAGCCGTTGACGCCCCGTGTGAAAAAGGCTTTTTCTAACGTCCTTTCGCAAAAAGCGGCTGATTTTCGCCTGCAAATTGCGGTGTGACGTGCCTTTTTGGAGGTTACAAGAATGCCCTCAGCTGCCAATGACAGCCGCGAGGGACCAGCTTCATCCAACAATTTCAAAGACTCGAAATCGTTTTGTCCTTAATCGGGCACGTGGGTTCGAATCCCACCATCTCCGCCAACAAAAGGCATCAGCTCAGGCTGGTGCCTTTTTTGCGGCTAGATGGTGAGGATGAGAACAGGGCGGCGGCCCGCAGGCCGCAAGCAATCAGCCCTGCGGGCTGTTGCTTAGCCCGCGGGAGAATATCCACCATCTCCGCCAACAAAAGGCATCAGCTCAGGCTGGTGCCTTTTTTGCGGCTAGATGGTGAGGATGAGAACAGGGCGGCGGCCCGCAGGCCGCAAGCAATCAGCCCTGCGGGCTGTTGCTTAGCCCGCGGGAGAATATCCACCATCTCCGCCAGAAGTCGCAGATTGCATTTTGAGACAGGGGGGAATATACTTATATTGGATAGATTCCAATACTATAGCAATTCAACTTTTTAATGCAACAGCGGTGAATTGCATATCGCAAAGATGCCGTTTGAATGTTGCACTAATTTCTTGACTTGCGATAAAATTTGCGATAAACGATTTTTGGAAGGAATATAATCATGTCGAAAGATGAATATTTGATCACAGATCCACCCCTTAAAGCGCTGACTGTTTTTGCGATGCCGATGATCCTTGGTAGCTTTTTTCAACAAGTATACAATATGGCCGATTCCATAATAGTTGGTCAATTTGTTGGCTCCTCGGCACTTGCGGCTGTTGGTGCTTGTGCTGCACTGACCAATGTTTTTATTTGTGTGGCGCTTGGTGCTGGTGTAGGCGCAGGTGTGCTTGTAAGCCGCTATTTTGGTGCAAAAAATTATGGTAAAATGAAAACCATTGTGTCAACGTCCCTGATCAGCTTTTTGATCTTAAGCGTTGTCCTTGGTGTCTTTGGCTTTTGCTTTTCCCATTTCATGATGAGCGGATTACAGACCCCTGCCGATATATTGGAAGAAGCAGTATTGTATCTGCGTGTCTACTTTGTGGGTTTCCCGTTTCTATTCATGTACAACATTCTTTCCACCATGTTCACTTCCATCGGTGAATCCAAAATTCCGTTGGGACTGCTGATATTCTCATCTATCCTGAATATTTTTATGGATCTCTGGATGGTGGCTGGTCTTGGTCTGGGGGTGTTTGGTGCAGCCCTTGCGACCTTGATCGCACAAGGAATTTCTGCCGTGTTTTCGTTTTTGATCTTTCTGTCTCGGATGCGGCAATACAAGAGCTCCTTTAGCAGGTTCGACCGGCAGGAGCTGTATTCCACGCTTCGCATTGCGGTACCATCGGTTTTGCAGCAGTCCACAGTGTCTATCGGTATGATGATCGTGCAGGCAGTGGTAAATCCCTTCGGCACACAGGCACTTGCCGGGTATGCGGCAACGATGCGGGTAGAAAATGTTTTTTCGCTGATCTTCGTATCCATCGGCAATGCAGTTTCGCCGTTTGTATCCCAGAATTTTGGCGCAAAGAAAATTGAGCGTATCAAAAAAGGGTATCATGCTGCACTGGTGTTGGATCTATGCTTTGCAGTTCTTGCTTTCGTGGTCATTGAAACACTGCACACACAGATTTCCTCGTTGTTCTTGGGAAAAGACGGAACCGCGTTGGCCTATCAGGTGTCCGGTGATTATATGAGATGGCTTGGTTACTTTTTCATCTTCATGGGCATCAAGATGGCAACTGATGGCGTTCTTCGCGGACTTGGAATCATGCGGCCGTTTCTTATTGCAAATATGGTAAACCTTGCAATCCGCTTGTCTGTTGCTTTGATTTGTGCACCGCGTTTTGGTATTGCTTTTGTTTGGCTTGCAGTCCCGGCAGGTTGGCTTGCAAACTTCCTTATTTCCTATGCGGCGCTCAGAAGATCGTGGCCAGAGGATAAAGCAGCGGTATCTCAATGATTTCATGCAGTGGAGAGGTGCTTTGTTCTGACGGGCTTCACTTACAGAGAATGTGACGCGAAAAAAAATTCGCCGGTGTTCCGTTCAGAAAATCAGATGCTCGCTAAAATATCTGTCAGTGTGGCGACAAATGCTTCATCCTGCTCCTTCGTCCGCTTTGGGCTCCCCTTGGGGTGCTTTCCGGCACGGAGGAGCTTTTTGTTTTCATAACGCCGCAGCATGAGAGCTTCCATGTTGTCGGCGGTGTATTCCAAACCGTTCTGATTCAGCACCCGTGCGCGCTTGGCAAGGCACATACTCGCCAGCCCATAGTCCTGTGTTACGACAATATCCCCCGGCTTTACCCGGTTAACGAGGGCAAAGTCTACGCTGTCTGCCCCTTTATCGAACACCAATGTCTGCGCACCTTCCCGCTCGATTTGGTGGGCGGTATCGCACAGGATGGTAACAGGAACGCCAAACCGCTTTGCAATCTGCAACGTCAAATCGACCACCGGGCAGCCGTCGGCATCAATCAAAATATTCATCGGCTTTCCTCCATCGCCCACCGAAATGCCTTTGCCGTGCGCAGGTCAGCGTCCTTAAAGTGCCCGCCGCTGTTCCACTCAAGGGTGCAGTCTGCGCCACGCTCTATAAGCCGGCTGTGCAGGGTGCGGATGTTATCGCCTACCGCAGCCATGACAGCGTTTTTCGTATGCTCTTCCTTGTTGCCAAGGCTCAGATAAACGCGCTGTGCCTGTATCGGGTGCTGCTGTTCAAACTTCATCCATTCCGGAAACCACACCGAGGGAGATGCGGCGGCGATACCATAGAACAGATCAGTCTGGGTGGATGCCCACAATGCAAACAACCCGGCCAGCGAGTAGCCGCCCAGAATGATTTTGACATTTTCCGGGAGAGGATACTGCTGCTTCAGTGTTGGAATGACCTGTTCTGTCAGAAAGCACAGGGTTTCCGCAGCCTTGCCACCAAATCCTTGCTTTCCCCACACGGCAGGGGCTTCCCACGGAGAAAGTGCATCGTTCCAGCTTTCCACCGGGATGGCCGCAAACAGAAAGTTCTGGCCGCTTTGTGCGATAGCGGCAATCTCGCTTTCCATGCTTTGCAGCTCATGTTCGCCTGTCATTTGGAGCAGTAGGTATTCTGCATGGGCTTCGCCGTAAATGCGGCAAGGCCTGTTCCCGATTAGCATTGTCTGTGCGGTCACTGCGACATCCTCCCGAAAAAATTTGATAAGCCCAGTATAGCAACTGAAAAATCATTTTGCAATTCAAAAGGCGTTCGCATTCGCAAGCAGTGTCTTCGTAAAAAAGCTGGCACCTGATTTGAAGTTGTGCGAGGCTTCCAGAGTGATGTATCAGCAGTTTTTGAACGATCATGCCGTAGCCCATAAGCGGCAGACGAACCGGGCACGTGGGATCTGAACAGGGCAGCGTTATTCAATACCGCTAAGCTCGCGGTACAGCGTGCGGGCATAGGAATCTGTCATGCCGCTGATATAGTCGGTGACCATCAGCAGCCGGAGGTACAAGTCAAAAGGTTCCGTGCCGGTTCGGGCGTTTTGGTAATCCTGCTTGTAATTGCCGGAGAAGATGGCGAGAAGCTTTTTGTCGGCCTTGGAAGGTGCCTGCCCGTCGGTGCAGTATGCAGAGTCATAGTACAGCACGGCGGGAACAAAATGATCCAGCAGAAAATCGAGAATGACCTGTCCGGACAGCTCCAGTTTCAGGATGCCGGGCGTATCGAAGGCAAATTTCCGCATGGCCCCTTTCAGGATGTCAATGGTGATGGCGTGATTGGTTCCTTCAAACAGATCACCGCAGTAGGTCCCGGCCATGATCTCTTTATATTTGCAGGAAAAACGGTAGATGGCTACATACATCAGCCACTGACGCGTTTGGGTGAGCCATTTTTTAAATGCAGCGCTGTCGTTTTCTGGGGTGTGGTCTGCACCGCGCAGCGCGGAAAGTTCTTGGATCCGCTCATCGGAGAAGTACTCAGGGCTTCTGTGGGGAACGATCTTTGAATGGTCATAAGAATTTGTGTAATATTCAATGAACTGGTCAAGGGTGAACAGGCCCTTTTTAAAGGCATCTTCCAGATCGGCAGTAGAATATGCAATGTCGTCGGCTGCTTCCAGCAGGTAGGTCAGCGGATGGCGCACGATGCCTTTGTCGGGAGTGGTGGTCCCAACCGCTTCCGAGATCTGCTCAAAAGTCTCCTGTTCTGCAGCGAAGAAGCCGAGTTTGTGCTTTCGGATATCCGCACTGCCTTTATCAACGGAGCAGGAGTCGGTGGGATATTTTACCAGCGTGCTGATGATCGCTTTGGACAGATTGAGGCTGGAACCGTGTTTTGCTTTCAGCAGGATCCGCAGCGCCTGTGCATTGCCCTCAAAATTTTCCAGATCAGCGATCATCTGCGCGGATAACCAGCTGCGAAGGGGCTGTCCTTTGTATTTTACATGGTCAAGGTTCTCTTTGAACCAGTCGCCGATCACGGTCTCGCCGAAATGCCCGAAGGGCGGATTGCCGAGGTCGTGCAAAAGGCCGGCGCAGAGCAGGACTGATGCGATGGCTTCGGCATCCTCCGGCACGGTAATATCAGTTGGCTTGTACTGTGTTGTGTTTTTGGAGATCATGATGCCAAGCTGCCGGGCGATCGTGGAGACTTCGATCGAGTGCGTCAGGCGGGTTCGGATGAAATCACTCTTGTCCAGAGGAAACACCTGCGTTTTGTCCTGCAGCCTGCGGAATGCAGCGCTGGAAACGATCCGGCTGTAGTCCTTTTCAAATGCATTGATGGGATACTCCTTGAACGAATCGGGCTCAGGAGGTTCAGAAGAAAGTTTTTCAGTTGACAGCAATTTTGCCCATTCCATAATCAGTACACCTCGCTTTTGAAACGTCGTGATTAAAAACCTGCAAAAGGCATCGGCCTTCCATCACTGCCATTATACAAAAGAAACGCTGCTCCGGCAACAAAAAACGGATTCTCTGAAAAAAACACAAAAACTGCAGCTTGAACATGTGCAGAGTTCCAATTTATTTCGGGATCCGAAAAAAGGAAAGCGGAGTGTTATGCTGCGGTGTACTACTTCCGTCAGATGCACCCGAAATTGAATCAGACAAAAGCTTCCCTTTCCGTGGGCTGCGTGCCTGCGGCGGGGAAGCTTTTTTGTATGCCTGCGGGGCAGGAACGGAGGGATATCAGCCAGATTGCACAAAACGCATTGCACAAAATTGAACAGCTTTTCAGGAAAAAATCTTGCTATTCCGCTTGCGCTCATGTATAATGGACTTGACTTGAAAGGTAGGATGTTTAAAAACACTCTGCCGTATGCTGCTGCAGATGACTCGAAAGGTGGAACATGGGATGTTATATAAGAAAGCTTCTGAGATGAAACCCACTCCGATCCCCCATTGCATGGGCGGCGAGGGCACCGTGATGATGGAACGCCTGCTGGATGCGCCTGCCGAAATGCTGGGCAAGGGCCGCGCCTACGTGCGCCACACGCTGGCACCGGGCGTGACCATTGGCAGGCACACGCATGAGCACGAGATGGAAAGCATGGTCATCGTCTCCGGCCGCGCTGTCCACATCATCAACGGCGAGGAGCAGATCTTGGAGAAGGGCGACATCATTGCCGCCATGCCCGGCGACACCCACCAGATCGCCTGCCTGGGCGACGAGCCGCTGGTGCTGATCGCACAGGTGTTGTACGAATAAAGGAGGAGCTTCAGATGGAACAGATCCGCAGTGCCGATGTTCTGGCCAATTTTCCGCAGGTGGATGAGGAAAAACTGAACGCCGCCCTTGCCGCCGAAGCTGCCGCCAGCAACCGCAAGATCATTGTGCTGGACGACGACCCTACCGGCGTACAGACGGTACATGATATTTATGTTTATACAGATTGGATGGTAGAAAGCCTGCGCAAGGGCTTTGCTGCGCCGGAAAAGCTCTTCTTTATTCTGACCAACAGCCGCGGCTTTACCGAGGCCGAGACCACCAAGGCCCACCGCGAGATCGCGGAGAACACCGCCAAGGTGGCCCGCGAGTTCGGCATGGACTACCTTATCATCAGCCGCGGCGACTCCACCCTGCGCGGCCACTACCCGCTGGAGACCGACCTGCTGCGCGAGGTGACGGAGGCTGAGAACGGTTACAAAATGGATGGCGACATCCTGTGCCCCTACTTCCGCGAGGGCGGACGCTTTACACTGGACAACGTACATTATGTGCGCTACGGCGCAGAGCTTGTGCCCTGCGGCCAGACCGAATTTGCCAAGGACGAGACCTTTGGCTACCACGCCAGCAACCTGTGCGAATACATTGAGGAAAAAACCGGCGGCAAAGTCCGTGCAGGAGACGTGACCTGCATCTCGCTGGAAAGCCTGCGCGCCATGGACTTTGACGGCATCGAGGCCCAGCTGCTGGCGGTGCACGATTACGGCCATGTGATCGTGAACGCAGTGGCGGACTGCGATGTGAAGGTGTTTGCAGTGGCACTGTACCGCGCCATGGCAAAGGGCCGTCACTTCACCATCCGCAGTGCGGCCGCACTGGTCAAGGCCATCGGCAATATTTCCGACCAGCCGCTGCTCACCCGGGAAAAGATGGTCACGCAGAAAAGCAAGGCAGGCGGCATCATCGTGGTGGGCAGCCACACCAAAAAGACCACGGCCCAGCTGGAAGAACTGAAAAAAGTACAGGGCATCGAGTTTATTGAGATGGACAGCGACAAGGTGCTGGTGCCGGGCGAGCTGGAAAAGGAAGCAGCCGCCATCGTGGCCCACTGCTCACAGCAGATCGCAAAGGGCATCACCTGCTGCGTGTCCACAAAGCGCGTGGTGCTCACCCTGCCGGACGACACCCCGGAAGCAGCCCTCGTGCGCAGCGTTACCATCAGCGATGCACTGCAAAGCTGCGTGGGCAGGCTGACCGCTTCCCCGGCTTTTGTGGTGGCAAAGGGCGGCATCACCAGCAGCGACGTGGGCGTGAAGGCCCTGCGCGTGAAATGCGCCAAGGTGCTGGGCCAGATCCGGCCGGGCATCCCGGTATGGCAGACCGGTGCCGAAAGCCTGTTCCCCGGCACGCCGTACATTATCTTCCCGGGCAATGTGGGCGAAGTGTCCACCCTGCGGGAAGCGGTGGAAATTTTGCTGGGCTGACAGCCTGACGATTTAGAATTGTCTCCGCTCTGCTCTGACAATATCAGAGGAAAAATTATTTTAAATATTGCAAACAAGCCAGCCCTGCGGGGCTGGCTTGTTTGCTTTTTCACGGGAAGGAGTCGTGGCGGTTAACGGCGTATTGCCTGCGCTGGCTCCCTGCGGGAGCATTCGCGCGGCAGATAACGCAAACGTTATGTTCAGGCCCCGCTCCCCTGCGGGGAGCTGCCGCCGTAGCGGCTGAGGGA
>OBJF01000748.1_pt1 | contig 33602 bp, 28 predicted proteins | sample 1519091 | NCBI WGS metagenome assembly OBJF01 (sample SAMEA2452124, study PRJEB22498) | human gut metagenome | biome: human feces; feature: human gut; material: feces | place: Australia | collected 2012
GCCTCTCCCCAACCCTCTCCGTGGGAGAGGGGGTACAGATACTATTGTCTATTAATTAGTTACAAAACTAACTTAGCTCCCTCTCCCACGGAGAGGGCTGGGGAGAGGCCTCTTTTTTATTAGTTTCTCGCTTTTTTAACCCCATTCACAAAGTGCTAAATTACCATATTATTGGCAGATACAACTGCAAGTATAAAATAAATTTGTTAATAAACAGCCAAATTGGAGATAAAATTAAGAGATTCATAACTCTACAGGAGAAATTCAACTCATGGATATTACAATCGAAACCCGGCCGGTAGGACAGCTTCCCTACTTTTTTTTGATTTCTGAAAAAAACAAATCCAATCCATGCTTTTAGAAAATAGTATTTATTATTTTTGTAACGCCATCAAGCCGATAAGAACTTTAATTGTATATAATGAGAATATCCCTACACGAAAGTAACGACGAAAAAGAATTCCGGAAGCTGTATGAAGAATATTATGCTCCCTTTTGCATCTACGCAAAAAGGTTCATAAACGATATGGCTATTTGTGAAGATATCGTTTCTGATGTATTTGCCTCTCTTTGGGATAAACGAAACTCTATTGAATTAAAGAAAGATACCGCAACCGCATATCTGAAAATATGTGTACGCAATAGTTGTCTCAACTATTTAAAACACTTGGAATACGAATGGAATTATAATGAACTCTGCCAAAAGCAACCACCTGTCTATGCCACAGAATCAGATAGCGTATATACCTTAAACGAACTTTATGATATGCTGTTCAAAGCATTAGAGCGACTCCCTCAAAACTACCGCATTGTTTTTACTAAAAATTTCTTTGAAGGAAAGACTCATGCGGAAATAGCGGAAGAATTAAACCTAAGCGTAAAATCAATCAACCGATACAAACAAAAAACAATGGATATGCTCAGAAAAGAGTTCAAAGAATACCTGCCCGTATTGCTATACCTCATCGTCGTACAAAAAGAAATGCAGTCTATTATATAAAAATGGCTACAAACCATATTTTCAACAGTTTGTAGCCATTACAATCAACTTAAACCAACTCTTTATTTCTTTATAATTTTAGCTGATTTCAAGATCATATCATTTTTCATGACTTTCAGCAGATAGATACCGGAAGTTACATCCAAATCAATATGAACCGTCTCGTTATTCACACAATCTTTCTGTAATCTTTTTACCAACATACCTTTTGAATCGTAAACAGTCATAGTATAAGTACCTGCATCTATCAGACCTACGGCAACATTATCCGTAAATACCGTCGGGGTAATCGTTACATAATCTTTATTGATATCTTCAATACCGACTCCACCTTTTTCAACCTTTACAGTTACTTCTTTCACATCCGTACCATAGGCATTTGTAACTGTCAATGTTGCCGGATAATTTCCTTCTTCTTCATAAGTGACTACCGGAGCTTCGATATTTGACAAATCGACATTAGCAGCTCCCTTGAAGTCCCAAGTCAACGTAGCTTCCACTTTAGTATTACCGGAAAGCCAGGTAGAACCCGGAACAATCGAAGGAGTCAGATTATCATTATCGTTCATAGTCGTCCCTTTAAAGACACCACCCGGAAACTCTTCACCGGCCTTACCCAAATTGGGGAATTTCTTGTCATTATCAGCACACTTGTCTTCAAATATCCAATATCCCTGTAATCCTGCCGGTACTTTGTCCGGAGTATAGCCGTACATAGCCACTGCCATCTCTTCGTCAGTCAATGCCTTATTCCAGAACTGAACCTCATCGATCGATCCCTGGAATCCTTCCGTACCCAAAGAATACAAATCATAAGAAGTTTTAAATGAAACGCTCTGCTCAGCAACACGCTTACCATTTACATACAGACGAACTTCTCTATTATCTCTATCCAATACCATAGCGATATGATACCAAGTTCCGATCTTCACTTCTACTCCGGAGAACATGTCCTTAAAGTCTGAGCCACGATCACGTCCCATTAAACAGAATTGTACTTGACCGGTCGTCTTTTCTTTCTCCAGATAAATCCAGGTAGATCCCCAACTCGGGTTTGTACCCAAATCACGCAAAGACATCACCTGTCCGGCCAGATTAGTCGGTTTCACCCAAGCAGCCATAGTAATAGTAGAAGGAGTCCCCAAAACCGCCGGATCGGCAGCAAAGAAATGAGTACCGTCAGTCAAGTCGATAGCATTGGAAGTATAACCTTCACCCTTAATACCGTTAAATGTAAATGTTACATTCTGAGGTCCTTCAGAGATATCGATATCTTCATCAAAAGTAAAGTCAGCTTTCGGATAGCGTCCGGTCGCTTCAGGAGTAACAACCACCAGCCCGTCATATGTTTTCTGATATACGGCATCTGGGTCTTCCGGTGACGGATTATCAAAACTTACACTCAGATTATACAAACCTACAGATGGGCAGGAAGCAGTAATAGCCTGTCCGTCTTCTTCCTTGACAGTAGTTCCGTCTTCTGCTGTTAAAATCCAATGAGCAGTCGGTATTGTAGGGTCTTCCAACGAGATAGTAAACTCTTCATCCGGAACGATTTTACGACCGTCAAATACAATACCCGTCTTGTATTCATACTTATGTTCGAATACCTGATCAAGCCAAGCGATTTCCGAACGGGTAACACCGTCGGGGGCCACTGCACGAACTCCCATTTCAAATGTCTTGCTGGTAGCAGTCAGCTGTACCACCGTTACGGCTGCCCATGAAGTCGTACGGTTCACCATTTTAGGTTCACCTCCGTCCTCACGTACCATTACTTCATAATACCAAGTATCAACATCATCATTATACACGGTAGTCCATGGGTCTTCGCTGTCTTTAGCTTTCCAGATCAGTTTGATTGTTTCATAATTATAAGCAGAATGATTCATTTGCATCTCATAACCGTCTGTTATAATAGTCGGTTTTACAGGATTGAATGTCTTGGCAGGATCAACAATTGAAAGTTCTCCTACATTCACGGCATATTTCTCATCCGTATTCTCTATGGTTACTCCCAAGCAAGCAATTACATCTCCATTATTGATTCCCCAGTCACTCAGTTTCCAGGTAGCAGTAGACCATTCGCCCGCTTTTGCCGCAGGAACAACTACTGATTTAAACTGATCTTCCGATCCTTGCAGGCTATATGTCAACTTCATTTTGGCATCCGTTCCTTCTTTAACTTTATAAACCAAAGTCGCTTTTTCAGAACCTTTCACCGCAAACTGAGTCTTAAACAAGCGAACATTCGATTTAGCAGTCTTGCCACTAAATTTCAAGCTGTTAGCTCCCATATAAGCCTCATCATAAGAAAGATCACATTTTATCGCATCAGCAGGTACGTTTCCGTTATCGTCTATTACCCACCATCTCCAAGTCGGCATAAAGTCCTGCATACCCAGATTATACCATTGGAAATCACTGAATTTCTCCCCTTTTTCATAGTTACAAAGCCCGTTACCCAAGCTAAAATAAGTGACAAAAGGCAATTCATTCAAAGTACTCTGCGCAACAACCTTTGTAGCTACACCATTAAATTTCTGCATATTGGCATAAGAAAGGTCTCCTCTCGACGTGATATATTCAGGGGTATTTTTCGGATTACGGTTACCACCGCTGAAGAACATTTCCAGTTTCTCCGTATACACCTGCGACTGAATCTCAGGAGCCGATCCCTTATCCGTACTGTTATAGAAAATATTATTTTGGCTATGTTCACCCCAGGTACCGATAGAAATTTCGTTCTCCATGATAGATTCCCAGCTATCGCCTAATCCACGAGTTCCGATGTGCTGCCCCGTATACACATCAAAAGGACTATGTCCCAATGACTTGGCTGTTCTCACCGCATTAGTAATCTGGCCGGATCCATGATTATAATTCAAAAAGAAATGATCGGCAACCTGTTTCGTCCTATCATCACGGTAAGCAAACCAGTTTTGATTGCTTGAATACAAAGTATTCATAGAAAAAGAAACACCACCGGAGTTCAGCATGGAATCATACCAACATAAGTTCCACTGATCTCCCCATCCTAATTTTTCAGCAGCCTCACGACAAGCAACCAGGAAGTCCTGCAATTTATTTGCCGTATCCTGAGTCATACTCACCTCCGGATTGATGCTCCAACCACTAATTCCATAATAACGGAACATCTTCACCAGTCTTTCCGCATTCACAAACTTTCCGCCTTCTTCTTTAAACAACATGGCAAAAAACTTAGAAGGAGCATTTTGTGACGGCTTGGTGTAATCAATCGTACTTCCGGAATCAAAGAACACAAGCACGGAATTCCGGACACCGTTTTTATGGCAAACATCTCCAAATGTACCGGAAGAACGCAACATCGGTTGATTCCATCCACCATGTACATCCAGATAAGACCACATACTGAATATATCGTTTCGCATAGTATAAGACGGCAAATTCAATGTCCAATCACCATTAGAGACAGGCATCCACCAAAGTACCTTCTTTCCTTTAGCATCCTCGGCAGGATACACCTGTGTTTTTTCATTTACAAAACGCTCACGCGGGCGAACGCGGGAAATAAAGAAGTTTTCTTCCGGATTCTGTCCGGGTTCCCAAGATTCAAAATTCTGACTGTCATACCATTCCCCACTGTTGAAAAGAGGTACATACATGTCCATCCGCACTTCCGTCTGTGCGCAAACAGAAGATGCCAGTAAAAGTGCAGCACTGCACAATAAACTAAACCTGTTTTTCATAATTAATTTAATTAAATTGATAAACTAAAATATTTCTATCCGTATATTATTCAAAATTTCCTTTGTCTACATCCCACCATAAACGGGTACCCCCATTGTCCGGCCCTTTCAGCAAGCCGAGTGCCTTATTCACTTCCTCCGTATTACCTCGATATTCGCTTTGTGTAAAAGGCAAGCGGCGTATCTGAAGTTCCGTATCGATAGCCCCGTTACTATAATTCAAGTCCGAAGGGATAGGTATCAATTTAGGATAACCTGTACGGCGATATTCCGTCCATGCCACAGAAGACAAAGTAGGAAAGAAAGAAATCCATTTTTGAGTGATGATGCGTTGCAATTTCTTTTCCGGAGAATCTTCATCATGCCACCTTACCGAAATGCGATTGATACCGACCTGCTTACCATTCTCCTCGATATAATAATTATATTCCTGATTACGATAATTGATATAAGGAGCAGAACCGAAACCACCTTCAAACAGTTCCCAATCAAAATCACCGCCTTCTTCAGTATTGATAAACCCGTTGATATAGCTTTCGTAAGTACCGGCCCATCCGGATTCATCTCCCAATACACTGGCCCAAGCACTGTGAATTCCTTCGTTATACAGGCTTTCCGGAGTTCCGTCTCCCATATTCCAGTTCCTCAACATACCTTCCGCACGGAGAAAATAAGCCTCAGCCACACGCAATACCGGCCGGGGTCCCTGTTCCGGAATACCGACACGGCTCGTTTTAGAGTATCCTTGATATTCGGTACGGGTCATCGGCACTCCCTGCCGTACTCCCAGATATTTGGTAGCTTTCTCCACAACAGGAGACAACTCATCATCCGTACTATAGATATCCGCATTATTAGTAGCAAACCATCTTTCCAAGCGAGGGTCTGAGTATCCTTGTAAGATAGAGATTATATTAGCATTGGCACGGGTATCATTCCATAAGTCTTCAATACGGAAAAGCATCAAACCGGATTTCAATACCACATCCGAATCCGAATTTGTCAACACTCCGTCTCTTACAGCATCTTCGGCTTCTTTCTGAGAGTCCGGATAAACCTTCACCAACTGCATGGCAATACGCAAACGCAATGTATTGGCAAATTTGATCCATTTATCGATATCTCCGTCACAAACCTTATCCGCCCGTTTAAAATCATCCAAGAGGTCCTGAGAAGGACTACTGTCACGAAAATCTTTCAACCATTCAACAGCCTCTTTCAGGTCTTGAAACAGACGCTTGTAAATTGTTTCTTCAGAATCATAATAATACGTATCCGAACCTTCCAACACACAAGAATACTGTGCAGGACCATAAGAAGTAACTACCGGTAAAATAGCAGCTACATTGGCAATCTGCATCATGGCTGCCAGTTCAAAGCGTTCCAGTGCTTTACACTGCGGTATATATTGGCTGGTATACTTAAACACATATAAATAGAAGTCATCATATGTCTGAGCACAATGGTCCGGTCTGAGTTGATAATTATAATTATTCGATCCACCGAAATCATTCACCCCCATCATAAAACCGGCAAAGATATCCGTAGTAAGATTCGCCCAAAGTTGATAGCGATGTTCCTGGGGAGGAATAATATTGTCCAACGGACTTTGAATCTTATCCACCATATCGGTTACCGAATCATCGACACCTTTCGGGTCCGTATTAATTTCTTCAAACTTATCAGTACACCCCGTAGACACAAGGCACAAACCAATAAAAGCCGTAGCCAAATGAGATTTATATTTAAATAAACAATTCTTCATATCGTTTTTATCTTATGTATTAAAAATTCAGCTTCAAGTTTAGTCCCCAGCTACGTGTAGCAGGCAGACTGAATACGTCGATACCCTGCCATCCATTTCCCGTAGAACCGGAAATATCAGGATCACAAGGAGACTTTTTATACAAGAAGAATAGATTACGACCGACAACAGAAGCAGTCAGGTTCTTATTCATTCCAAATAAATTCTCGAATGTATATCCGACAGAAAGTTCCCTCAAGCGGAAATTAGTGGCAGAATACATATACTCCATAGCATTAAAACCGGCATTTTGTGCACGCCCTCCTACTCTCGAATAATATTTCTCCGCATCGATCATGGAACCGTCCTTATTGGGTACTCCGCCGTTCAAACGAGCATCTCCTGTCGCCTTAGATACTCCGTATCCATCCATAATCGCTTCGGTCATAGAAAGCACTTTACCTCCGATTTTACCGTCAACCAAAGCATAGATATTCAGATTCTTCCAATTGATCGTATTAGACCATCCCAAATGGAATTTCGAGTTAAAGTTTCCGGCATAGGTATCGGCATCACTTGTCAACAGAGGTGCTCCGGTGTTATCCAATTTTATATTTCCGTTGTCGTCATATTGGAAATCATACGTATATATATCACCATAAGAGCCACCCTTTTTCAACTTCATAATGAAAGCGGAAGCCTCGGCAAGATTATACTCTTCCAACCCCGGACAAAGTTCTTTTATCTCGTTCTTGTTATAGGAGAAATTGATTCCCGGCGTCCACGACCAATCATGGTTGAAATCAAGACGATAACTTACAGAAGCCTCGATACCTAAGTTCTCCACATTACCGGCATTAATATTTCTTTTGCTATATCCCGATGCTACCGGTGCCGACACCTGGAAATACTGGTTCTTCGTATTGGCCTTATAGAAAGTAAACTCCGTGCGTAAACGGTTGTGCAGCATTGCCAAGTCAAAACCGGCCTCGATAGAGAACGTTTTTTCAGGTTTCCAATCCGTGAACGGCATAACCGTCGGCAATGTGATGGTCAATTTAGACAAAGTGGCTACCGGACGGGAGTAATATGCCGGAATATCGTTACCTACTACCGAATAAGAAGCACGCAACTTCACCATATCGAACAGATCGTCATTCATATGGAACATCTCGTCCAACAAGAAAGTAGCACCTACCGAAGGATAAAAGAAACTCATACTTTCTGTAAACGCCAACGCGGAAGACCAGTCGTTACGAGCGGTAAGATCGAGATATACCATATCCTTATATCCGAGTTGCAATGTACCGAATACGGAGTTCAATCGTTTCTTGGTATAATTCTCCTGATAGTAGATATCATAATAGTTATCCCGATGGAAGATATTAGGGAAATATACGTTACCTTGAGGCATCTTATACGTAATACCGTTCGCATCCGTCACATCCACTTCATAATATTGGTCTCCTTCCGCATTCAGATAAGTACCGTGCGTCACCTCTTTAGTAAAGCTGGCACCTGCCGTTGCCGCCACTGTAAAATCATTCCATGTCTTATTAAAGCTCACCAAAGCATCTCCAAACAAATGCTCGTAGAAATTCATCGTCTCACTGTACGCTCCCATAGAAAGACGGTAAGTACTGGCATACTTTTCTCTTCTGAAGTTTGTATTATCACGTTCATAACTCAAACGTCCCTGAATACTTAGGCAATCCAATATCTGATATTTCAATGTACCGGAAGTTGTAAAACGATGACGAATTGACTTTCCGATTCCACGGTTCAGCATCCAATAGGGGTTTTGATTATGCTCTTCCAAAGAAGTATAATCCTCTACAATCCAATTTTGAGTAGGCACGGTAGGACGTTCGGCATTAAACAATTCATAGTTATCTCTATAATAGCCGTAATCCACGTTTCTGGGAATTACATACAACCCTACCAACGGATTATCCAACATACCGCCACCCGGTTTGTTTTTCGTTTCCGAATAGGTATACGTACCCGAGAAATCCATAGTCAACTTTTCATTGAAGGCTTTAAAAGTCTGCCGTCCGCTAAGGTTATGGCGCACAAATGTATTGGTAGGCATCACTCCGCGGGAAGAGGTGTTTCCATAAGAGAAGTAACTTTGTGAATTCTGAGAACCGCCACTTACAGCCACACTGTTATTAAAATTATATCCCACCTGATAGAAATCTTTTATCTGATCGAATCCGTCTATATCCATCTGATCTCCCCAACTGTAAAAAGTAGAAGGTTTACCGGTTTTAGAATTCATCGGTACCCCGAACGTATTTTGCAACTCTGGCAGATTAAAAACAGTTTCCGCCGTCATATTGCTGGACACATCGATTCTGATCTTTCCTTCGCGTCCTTTCTTGGTAGTAATCATAATTACACCATTGGCAGCCACCGCACCATATAAAGCAGCAGCCGAAGCGCCTTTCAAGATACTGATACTTTCAATGTCATCCGGATTCATTGTAGACAGGGCGTCTCCCTGGTCAGTACCACCGCCATACACGACGCTTCCCCCATCATTGGTATTATTAGCCATCGGCACACCATCGATAACAATCAACGGATTATTACCACCCTGGATCGATTTATTACCGCGCAATAATATTTTGGAGGAACCACCGGCACCATTGGCATTCGGGGTAATAACCAAACCGGCAGACTTACCTTGCAAAGAATTTATCAAGTTCGCATCTTTTACACGGGTCAGTTCTTTTCCTCCAACAGTCTCAGCTGTATAAGACAGCGTTTTAGACAGGCGCTGAATACCCATTGCCGTAACGACTACTTCGCCAAGCATTTCCGTATCCTCTTTCAAGACTATAACCAGCGGCTTATTTCCGACAACAGTAGCAGTCTGAGATGCATAACCTACATAAGAGAACTCTAACACATCACCTTTTTTCACTTTTATGGTGAAATTTCCGTCAATATCCGTAATCGCTCCGGAAGACGTTCCGCGAACTACAACATTCACACCGATCAAGGCCTCTCCCATAGCGTCCCGAACCTGTCCTTTCATGTCAAAAGAAAGGTCTTGCTGGGCTGCTTCCACTTTTTTGGGAGATAGTATGATCTGTTTATCTACGATTGTATAGGATACCGGAGTTCCCTCAAAAATTTCATTGAGGATCTGGGATATGTTGCCTTGTGGATTCTCAACAGAAACCACCCGATTCTTATCTATCGTCTTATCATTGTATAAAAACACAAAATCAGAAGTTTCTTCTATCCTATTCAAGACCTGTTCGACAGAGACCTGCGACATGGAAATAGGAACCTTTGTTTTCTGAGCGTATCCATTTCCGGCTCTAAGCTGTATCACAGCTACAAAAAGTAATACTAAAGCAATCCTCATAATTAAAGGGAGTTTAAGGTTGAGTACACACTTTGAACAATGTGTAACAATGGAATAATTTTTCTTCATAAACTTGTGGTTAACTAAAGTGTTTTATGAATTAATAAATAAAGATTTACACACCCGGATTCACGTAATACAACATCTCCGGTTTTTTCTCCAGTACAGGATCGATAAAGCAATCCCGTTTTTTACATTTAGAACTATACAATCATAGGCAGTCTATTTTTTATATCAATACAAATCCACTATTATCTTTTTCCTCACAAATGTTCCATCAGATTGCAGCACAGATTCTTCCTCCGTCTTCCACTTTATCATAGCCGATTTACTCAAATAATCAAGAATCTGTGACAATGTCTCATCTCTGAAAGTAGCCCGATATCTATACTGTTTTCCCGATCTGTTATTAAGTGCAATATCGACATTAAAATGCCGTGACAATCTTTTCAAGACCTCTTCTAAAGAAGAATTTCTAAAGATCAATTTTCCATCTTTCCATGCGACCTTCTCCGAGACATCAACTTCGGATTTCACAAATTGCAATGCTTTTTTATCATAAAGCAAATGTTCACTGGGTTTCAAAGCCACAGATGTTTCATACTTAGGAATAAATATATTGACACGTCCCGACTCCAATACTGTTTCAACATAATCTTCATTGTCATAAGCACAGACATTAAACCGTGTTCCATATACATATACCTGTACCCCCGAAGGCGTATTCACATAAAACGGATGCTTTTCATCTGACTGCACCTCAAAAAAAGCTTCTCCCTGCAAATCCACTTCACGCCTTTCTCCCTTAAAAATATTCGGGCAGCGAAGCTTGCTCCCCGAATTCAACCAAACGACCGAATTATCAGGTAGCTCATAACGAACAACCGAACCAACAGTTGCCGTTATATTGGTATATTGAATCTTTTCATCGGGTTTCTTAAAATACAAATACCCCAGCGCCATAGAAGAAAGTAATAGCGGGATGGTCAAAAAAGCGGCATACCTAACCAATCTCTCTTGAAATATTCTAATTTTTTTTGCTCTTATATCAGCCTTAATTTTCTTATAACCTAATTCCGCATCAACCGCTTCCATCAATTTTATATCTTCTCCCAAAGCCCATGCAATCTTAGAATCAAGGAATTGTAACCGATATGCCTCTGATCCGTTCAGCAACTTCTCAACTTCATCCTTTTCAGCCTTCGTACACAAGCCTCTATGATAGCGGAAGAATAATTCTGATTCCTGATGCTTCATCTATTTTTTTATTTGATTATTTTGGTTATTTTTCGTTTTTAAATTCGCTTTATAATTACTACAATTATTAAGAGACAAAAAGGACAAGACGTCTTGTGTTTTTTTTCATTTTTTGAAATTAACCACTCAAACAATTATCAGAAAAGAGAAAAAACAAAATAACATTGTGGTTATTTTCTGAAATCACATCAGATCACAAGCTTATTATTAACGAGAATATTCCATATGAAAGGACCCATGAAAGAGGATTTTAATAAAAATAGCTTTATTATCACATTAGGTTCCCTCTAAGACCACCTGAAAACTATCAAAAATGACCTGAAAACTATCAATTGATAGTTTTCAGGCTAAAGAAAGATAAAATCCCCCCTATCGCAATCAGCAAAATGCCGTAAACTTGCAACATCGAAATAAACAACGATATATTCACAATTTAAAAAGCAACATTATGAAAAGTATAAGCTTCAGAAAAGATTTAATAGGAGTTCAGGATGAACTGCTGCGTTTTGCATACAAACTGACTACGGACAGAGAAGAAGCAAATGATTTGTTGCAGGAGACCTCATTAAAAGCATTGGACAATGAGGACAAATATATGCCGGATACCAATTTTAAAGGATGGATGTATACCATCATGCGCAATATCTTTATCAACAACTACAGAAAAGTAGTACGTGATCAGACTTTCGTAGACAGAACAGAGAACCTCTACCACTTGAGCCTTCCACAGGAATCGGGATTCGAGAGCACGGAAAGTTCGTATGACCTGAAAGAAATGCACCGCATAGTAAACTCACTGCCAAAAGAATACAAAGTGCCCTTTGCAATGCATGTTTCCGGATTCAAATACCGCGAAATTGCAGAAAAGCTCAATCTACCGTTGGGAACCGTAAAGAGCAGGATCTTCTTTACACGCCAAAAGCTACAGGAAGAATTGAAAGATTTCAGATAATCGCATTATATAACCTAAACCGACGACTTATCGATTTCTATTTCTATATGAGTAATTTTTAGTGCAGATTTTTAGTTGTGTTAATTTAGGAGCAAGAGGAAGAGATTCCACGCTTGCTCCTTTTTTATCCCATGAAAAGCCTCAACAAATCAATACTACATTATTTTCCCTTGAACTCTACCGTTTAGAACCCATACCTCTATAACATATGCATGATATATATTAAAGAAAGAGTTTAAAAACGGAACTATAGGCAACGAACTATTCATTTTGATTTATCTAAAAAACGACACCAAACCCAGAAAAACACACAGTATTCCGCAAAACAACAAAAAATACAATGGCGAACTCAATGATGTTTCTAAAACAGCGCTCTGCGGTTTCTGCGGATTATAAAAGTTCGCCAAAAGTATCTTCCATATTCAATTCATTCAATATAATAAAATTTTGCAGACCCATCTAATTCATTCGTTAGTTCCGAATCAAATTTAAAGTTATAAAGCATCCATCATATCTGTATCGCATTTATTATCACACGCATATCTTCTCCTTCATAATACAACAAGACTCCTGGGACACAAGATATAATGCAACCGAAACCTCTTCCATAAACACTATCCAAGGCATCTCTCAGCAACAGGTTTCTTTTATCTAAGGAAGACATGCTTGACAAAATATAGCAATCATCCGATGCACCTTTCTTCTTCAAATATTCCAAAATCATTTCAGTTGTAAAATTACTAGGAAGATTCGTAATATATTTATTTTCAAAGGCATTAAAATGATCTAACTTGGAAATAAACTTTGCCCGACCTTTTTTACTATTCAAAAGTAGCTTAATACGCTCTTTGCTGTCACTACTTATTACGTTAGGCAACAAAATTTCATGTACATTCATCATTTAAATTGTTCTAAATATTTATAGATATAAGGTAACTCTTTTGCTGTATTTTCGACTCTTTCCATCATCGACTTGGATAATAGATCTTCAAAATCAAGTGTATCACCTTGGATTGTCACAGTGTACACTTGATGAAAATCAGCATTTTGTTCTATCAATAAATATCTAACAATATTTGCCCGATTCCCTATTATCGCATTATGCAAAGGAGGGTAACCCGGTTCTATTGCCAAATTAACATCAGCACCTGCTTTTATCAATAATTCAACCTTTTCTATATTATCAGAAGCTGCACATATTAATGGGGTCTCTATTGATCGCATATAAGTTACAGAATCCGAATCTGACACACAATCGTTGGGGTCACCTCCATACTTTAACAACAACCTCAATATTTCAATATCCTCACCATAAGCACTCGAAGCTAATACAACAGGAGATTGTCCATTAAAATAATCATGCATATTAGGATCTGCACCTTTAGATAAAAGAAATTGAACCATTTCTGTTTTATTATGCCATATCGCCCAAAACAACAGACTTTGTCCAAAGATAGGTTCTCTATAATCAATATCAATGCTATCTCTTAATAAAATCTCATTAATACGAATTGTGTCACCGGAACGAACAGCCTTGGCGAGCTTCCAACCTGGAGTATCTTGCCATAAACGTATATTCCTACCTGTCATCTTTTCCTTAGGTACTTGACAAGAAAAGAATATAATTAGTAATAAAACAAACGCACCTATTCTCATTGCTATTATTTTTTTTAATTCTTTGTTATAGAACCAATAGAACAGTCACTACTACACTTCTAAAAGGCTTTCCTAATTACTGTAATCTCCGTTTTAGTATAATGCATACCCTCCGAGACTTCAACATAAAAGACGAGAGTTATTCTTATTGTTTTCATTGTAAAAAATATAACATGTATCTCTTAGGATAACAAAAGTAAATATCATCACCAACTTATTATACTTCATATCAACCTCTTTCAATAACATTGATTTTAATCTTTTCATTTTCCAAGTATTATTCAATTCATTTTGTCTTTCATCAAATTGCTTACATATTTTGTCCAAAGTTCCATTTGCATCATAATTTAACGCCTCATGGTAAATCCGGGTTTCCCGGAATATGCTTCATTCCACTTCCGGCATAAAAGTAATAATAAGTTTTAAGAATATTATCTGTTCTATCCATTTCAGTTTCTAAATTCCCTCTCGAATTGTATTAACCACTCCCACACCCGGTTTATATTGATAAGTCGTAATGTGTGCTGAAGGTAACTTCGCCCGTAATTGATTGTCCCAGATAAATTCATTCGCACCGACAGCAGTCAACAGAGCCTCCCTAAAGTCCGATAAAGTTACATTTGTGATTTTAGCTATCAAAAAGTAATCTCTTCACCATTTGGAATAGCTATCTTTATCAAATACCAAGAGGTGGCAATCCATTCATCCTCATACCACATAAGAAATCTATTGATATGTATCATCAAAGACTACCTATATCGGTCGATCACACTGAACAACCCATTGTCGTTTATGATTCAACAAAAATTTCCCTTGATAACCTCCAAAGTTAAAATAAAACTCATCCGGTGCAGTATCTTTAATCACTTTGTCGATATCTTGAGCAACCTGACGCAATCTTGTTCTTTGATTCCATTCGGCACTATTCAAAACTGAATATTGAAAATAATATCCGGCTTCTTTCCCACTACTGCCATAATGGAGATTATTGAATTCATCCGACATATCATTCACTATACATGAATACCAAAAAAATATTTCTCATATCATACAATGCTAAATCAATAAAATTCTCAACAGTTCTTCTCTGTTATGTCATCAAAAAATTATAAATCCCATTATTGCGTTCTCTACAGATTATAAAGAATACATAACGGTGATACCATATAAAACGGTTAAACTAATTATCAAACAATGACCGCGCCCACTCTATTGGAATACCAATGTAATGATCATAACCAACAACATGATTATTTAAAGCAACCAATATTATAAATACAATAACAGCCGCTATAATAATCCATGTCCCTAACGTATCATACCATTTCTCAGGTTTTATATACTCATTTTCATTCATCCTTTTTATATGGGTGTTTTTAGTTGTCCATTTTTTCTTTTTTCTTTTATTCATAAATCATCATCGTTGATTAAATTCTGGTAAGATTCTCTTTTCTTGTTGCATAGGTCGGAAGGTTTCTGGATTTTTAATAAATTCAATCATTATTAGATCCTTAGGTGATAGCCCTAACTTTTCCTCTATAATTTTCTTCCGTTCTGCAGACATTTTTATTATTTCCATTAACGATTTTCCCTCATAATCAAGTTCTCCTAAATTCTCATTTATTTTTGCAGCTCTATTTTCATAATCAAGTTGTTGAATAGCCAAATTAGGGTCACTAATCACAAGTTCTGTATTATTTTCAACGATACCATCTTCACCATACTTTACTGTAGTAACGATACTTGCTAATTTCTTCTTAAAATCAATATATGCATCAGAAAATTCAGTCCAATTAGTAATTTTATTTCCTATTACATTATTACTGCTCATCTGTACTTTATTTCCTCCCGGCGTATTGACTGTTTCTAAAAAAGTTTGCGGCCCTATTGGCATTGTTTGCCGTAAACCATTTCCTGTATAGGAGAGATTTGTAGTTTGCACATAAGATTGTGGTTTGATACCCCTTGGATAGAAAACGTAAGGATTTGGCCTTCCCGCATTTCTATAGCCTCTCCTAACTGGTGGTCTTATATGTCTTGGCTGATTTCCATCCGGATCAACATATTTAAGAGGATTATCCAAACAATACACATACGGACTCACCGAATAGTATTTCTCACACAACGGATCCATCGAAGTAAAGCTTGGAATAATCGAATATTGCCAACGTCCTGTAAAGTCATACTCATTCAGCCCATGCATGCTCACCAGCTCCTTTCCGCCAAACATGTACGGCTGACGTTCCTTTTCCGTGCTACGATCAAAAAGAACACCGGAGGGATGTATCAATTTGCTTAGCAGACCAACGAGGTCCATTGAAAGACATCTCATAATATCGTTTTTTACGAGGAGGAATATCAATAGTTATCAGACTATCAGGAGGACAATTATAAATAACTCTCACTTCACCTTCTGTCTTGTTATCAAATCGTATCCAAACAAAATAAGAACATCCAGACAAAAAAGACACAACAAATAAGACAAATACATTTTTTATACATAACATGAGTCCACTTTAAAAAAAAACAAAATATTTATACATCGTGTCAATGTGTTATATCGCAGATCCAATTGATGAATAGTATCAAGATACAGAAAAATATTAGATAGTAAAATTGTAATTACAACTAGTATTTACGTCTTATCTTGAAAAATAAAAGCAATGCCATTCATTGTAGCATAACCCTTGTCAATTAACAAGTCAATCAATTTGCCGCCAACCGATTTATTCAATTTTGACTTCATACTTATATTGGTTATATAGTTTTCCCAAATACTCTTGCACTTGTATCTCTTTGTTATTAATCGAAGGAATTTTATAAACTATCAATTTTTTTACAAGATTTTCACGTAATTGTTTCGAGGTATAATGGCTAAATACGATATTTATATAATAACAATTTTTGCTCACTACTGTGAATTCTACCTCTTTCATCTTACATTTCTCCATACTTTCCTTGGAAATACAACACGAAGAAGATATTACTATCATAACCATAACAAACATAATACACTTTAAATGCCCCATAATCATCTATAGTTTTGTAAATGATAAGAATTATTAATTAAAGATGGAGTAATCCCATTATTCCAAAGCCAAACAGATGCCTGCACTGTATAATAAAAGCCACGCCTTGCATCCCAATATTTAATAGGATATGCTACAATGAAGACTTTATCATAATAAAAACTTAACTAACTATTAAGTATAGATACCCATTGTTTAACATTCACCTCTTCAAGCTACGTGCTGTTAAAAAAATATCATCAGGCATTCTTATAAAATTATTATCACACTCAATAAAATTGTCCATATTCAAATAAAGAGTGTCGCTTACCTGACAATCTACGTAATACTGTACAGCGAGTATATCCAAACTATCTATCTTTACTATTTGATCAGATAACAAGGAGCGACCTGCTATTGACATTTTTAAATCAATTAGTTCTCCATTATGAGATATTCTAATATTCTTTGTATGAATATATACTGGGACATTGATGTTGAACGTTTGTGTCATTATATATTTCCTTTTGCCCAAGGTATGACATTCTAATTCTACTATACCACATTCTAATTTTATTTCTGTTGTATAACTGCCATTTATTTGTACATGATAAAAAATATCACATGAAAGAAAAGTTAATAAAATCGCTAATATTATTATTCTGATATTTTTCATACTTTACTAATTAAAACCATTATTACAAATATTATTTTTATCAAGAATATGCTTTTTTGCATATCAAAATAAAGGAATTTACTATTTTCTCCACTGTTGATAAATCCTATTTTCTTCCCATGAAAATCAAAACCATTTAAACTATCTTTGAAAACTACATTTAAATACTCACTTTCATAGCTATTTAATAATGGAGAATTATCAATACCCATTTTATCTAACTATTCCAAAAACACCTTTGGTATATCGTTAGAATTTTGTATTTGTCCAAATAGCCCACACTAAAAAGCAGCATAATTGACTCCATTAAATATCTCACAGTCTGATTGTTAACAAAAAAAAACGAACATCTATTTTTGATAAAATTCTATTTTCTTTGAAGATCAAAGCTATTTAAACACATGTCTTCATAATATTTCAGCAATAGGGAATCATTATTAACTCCTGCTTCTTTTAACTCCACTTTCTTTTTCAAATTATACTTTATCAATAAATCATTAATCCATTTTTGATATTTAGTATTTTCAATTTTATATTGTTTTCGGTTACTCAAATTAATAATACATTTTTCACTAAGCAAAATATTATTTCCCAAGCCGTCTTTAATGTAAATTGAAAAAAAACATTCGTTTAGTTTCGTTTGGTGATGCCGTTTTGACTTAACTCTACTTAATATAACTTCAAACTGCGCTACCTCACTCTGAGATAATTCAATCTTTTTTACATTAGTTTTTTCCAAGTCAATAAATTGACCAACAGCCCCCATAGTTGTATATCCTCGATTTGGGAAAAACTCATAAAGATACATTTTTTGAGTATGAATAGTTTGACTATCTAAAGAGATAATAGGCAAACACGTCAGTAATACTAATAACATTGTTTTCATAATTAATTAAAGTATTCAAAATAATACGAATTGATGAATGGTCTAAATCCTATGGAACGCATATACATTTGAGCATGTAACAAATAGGGATGAATACCAATGTTAAAAACGCCACTCCTATTTAAAGCTCGGGAAACCTGAGAAACACAACTGTTAAAAAACAAATTATATCTCCCTCCTTCATTCAAATGCTCTGAAATCTTAGTAAGCCTACCTATATTTACATTTTTAACATTTAACGATTTCCATTTCATTTTTTCTGTGGAGATAGGAATTCCACCCTCATAAGAATTTGTAGCTTCTACCCATTTGAACTTCGTAGTTTCTACAGGCCCCCAATCTATCAAAATTTTATCATTATTATCAGATAATTGAGTATGTCCAATTAAATCCTTTTTCAGTCCCGGATCATTTTCTGTCCTAAGAACAGCGCTTCCTGGTTTCATTCCTGCCAGAATATCTTGCAAATTTCCTAATCCTCCTAATCCATACATCCAATTATCTATTTTTTTATTCCCTTTTTTTCCAAGATAGCCCAATATATTATTAGTCATATCATAAGATACTCCTCCTAAATTTAAAGATACGGGTACTTGCCCCCCTGACATCATATGCATTCCAATAGAATTAACATATGAACCAGTTAACATGGATGCAGTATTAGCCATAGGCATTCCAGAAGTAGCTACGTAAGAGCCCAAAACTCCAGATACCGCACCAATAATGGCACCACCGGCCATGTAACCCCATGTCTTACCAGAACTATAATCCCATTTGCCTGGGTTATAACTATGATTTGCAATACTTCCTCCAATATAAGTACCGATAATAGCACCTACAATTAACTCTACAAGAAACTCTCCGCTTGGATCCGTATACAACAACGGATTTCCATAACAATACCCATAGCGATTGTAGTTCAACCAATTACCCGGTGCCTGTACATAAGGATCGGGACTTAAGAACATACCTAACAAAGGATCATATACACGACCATTCATATTTATCAGCCCCAAAGCATCCAAATGTTCATGCAGGGTATACCCTCTGTCAATGATAAATTTAGTGCGTGTATCCGCATCTTTCCATAAAGCAGGATTACGACGATTTCCCCACGGGTCATAGGCGTATTTCTCTTTGACAACCCCATTTATATCCGTCAAAGCCAACAGAGAGCCTTGATAATCACAATAGGCAGAATAGAAATTACTGTTGCCGTCATCGTTTATGTAAATTCCAGCTAAACCGTCTCCACCGCTGATATGATGGATCTTTTTAATTTTTCCGGACGAGCTGATCTCTTCTTCATAATTTCCTGAATAATAACGGATAAAAGTAACATTTCCCTCTTTAAAAACGCCTTTACGACGTTGTTTGTCAATCCCATAGTCCAAAACCAACGATTTATTTCCTAAACTGATTGTTCCGGTAGTCGGGTTATAGTTAATGCTGTTATTTACTTGTGAGACATTGCTTTTACTGACATCCCAGACTGTCAGTCGGTTCATTGTATCATACGTAAAGCCCTCCTTATGACCGGTGAACAAGTCGCTTCGGGAAAGCAGATGACCTTTATTATTAAAGGTATAAGCCATGCCTATGATCCCGGCTGCCGTAATGGAAGAAAGCAACCCCCAGCTGTCATAAAGCTGGATTTTCTCTATACTATTTCTCATTATAACAAACTAATTCACTTTTATAAAAGTTGCATTTTTATAAATCCCAAGTAAACATATGCTTCTCAATGAATTGCCATCCAGCCAGACCGAAAAAGTCGAACTTAGCGACATATCAACTAATACAATTTCATTTATACCTCCTTTCGCCAACTTGCCTTTAGACAAAAGCAATCCTTTATAAAATAACATATAATTATTTTCTTTTATACACATTGAATAATCGTCACCTGTCATTTTATAATATCCATCAAGAAACAATTTTTCCAATGGATAAGGGAAGTTTATCCGCCCTCCTTCTGCCGAAGATAAGTTCCACGTCATTTCAATATGATAATCAAAATCGTCTTCAAAAGATACAGACATAAAAAACTTATCTTTTAAAAAGGGGAAACAATGTATAAAAGACAGTCCTTCTTTTTCTAATCGGGCACTCATCTGTATATCGTGAACATGATCATACATTATTAATATGTTATCTTTTATAGAACACTCACCGTATGATATCAATTTAATAAAGTGTGAATCTGAATCGGGATACAACCCTATGGAGATAAGATACCTCTGTTTTTTCAAATCAACATCAACATCATAATAAAAAATCTCATCAATATCAAAAGTCGTTTCTTTATCCACATCTTTATCTGAAGAAATGTAACAGTATGACTCTTGTATCTGCGAATAGATAGGCAAAGACCATATAATAAATCCCCAAAATAATATTTGTTTAATCATCTCTAATTATATAAACCAAATTTAGAAAACTTCTAATTCAACCAGAAAAACTTCTTCTTTTTCGAATGTTCCCTTTGAATACCTTTATGAACCAGTTTTTTCTTACCCTCTTCCCATGAATAGAGACTAATAAATATAGAATCACTGTCTACACTCAATCGACTTTTCTTAATCCTTATAAAGAATTCTGGATTTTCAGCCACTAAATCAGAAAAGTGAATCTTTTTCCTATCATTCTTCGGGCAACTATAATTATCAGCCTTATAATCATTCCAACATATCGCTTTAATAATATCGTTATGCAACATTCTAATAAAAATGATTTTCTTACTTGTTTGCAAATCCATACAAACAATCGTGTCGTTTTTATATATTACACTTCCTTTAGCCCAACAGATCATTTCACTATCATAGTCTGCAGAACAATCAAAATACATTGTAAGGTCAAATTCATTATTAGAGCTAAGCGTCAAACGCAGTTTACTATTCGTAAACATATCCGAATAGAACATTACTTGACCAAAACCGGACAATGGGAACAGCAAATAAAATACAAAAATAAAATGTTTCATATCCAAGTTATCTACTTAGTTCAAATCTAAAAAACTCATAGTATATGTATTTTGAGCAACTCAAAAACAATCGAATACCATTTATCACATCACTTATTATCCCGATATTAAGGGATAGTATGTTTATATATTCTGGCACTTTCCCTATCTTCATTGACTACAAACTCAACCGCCGCCTGCCCCAAAATGGAAGGAACCGAAATAAGATGGATGGGCGATGGAACGTCAAGCGAACGAAAATCTTTCCATTTTTCATCTGCAAAATCCCAGTACGAAAGATCATCAAGCAACATATCGTCAAAATGAGCGAGAACCGGACAATCATTCCCTTTCACTCTGAGAAGAATATAAGCATCGCAAAGCTCTTCGCCGACATCTGTTGAGTTCGTAATTGGCGCTATCCAAGACTCATCCTGACCTTCTTCATAATCTTCCTCGTGGTCTATCGCAAATACCCAGATTGGATATTTCTCTAAATCGGATAGGAAAACAGCATCAATAGGCGAAAGCTTTCCTGTGATGTATTCCACTTTTTCTTTACGTTGGGGCGTCTTCTTAGAAAACAATTTACTTAAAAACATATTTTTTCCTCCTATATTTTATAGTAGGATGAATCCTACTTTACATATTTCGTTTTTTAAGATGCTATAAAAAAACTTTATTATAATACATTCCTTTTAAACCATAGGCCTCCATTGCTACCGCTGTATCTAAACCGACAATTATAAGTGGGAATTTACATCCATACGATGCAAAGTAATACTCCGAACGACATATAAAGTCGTCCGTTGGCATTGAAAAGTCTAAAGCTTTATAGAATATACTTCCAATTGTTTCATCATAGCTATCACAACAATCTCTTTTATCAATAAATCTTATTCTACTGCGAATATTATCTAATCTGTAAATATCTTCCGGCATAAAAAAATAATATCCCATAGATTTAGTTAATGCAACAAAGGTTAAATGCGGATATACTCTTTCATCACAAAAACTTTTAAAGTTTTCAGAAACAATACAAAAGCCATCATAAGTATAGAACATATCTCCTTTCTTTTTAGGAACTTTATACAAAGGATCCGGCACCTTCTCTATTGTATTGTGACAGATAGGGCATGTGCCTGGTCTATTCTCATTACTGTACATATGTGCAATGTCATGCCCCATTGCGATTTTTGCTACTAATTTTTCCATACCGTCCTATTTGTTTAATAAATTTAGTGTTACTTCTTTATTACCAAGGTCTCCATTGTCTCATGATATGATTATTCCGATAAAAGCCACGCCTTGCATCCCAATATTTAATAGGATAATTATCATAAAATCTTTTTAAAGCATCAAACCTTTGTGATTTAGGGAAATGTAGTCGAATGTCAGCACCTGAGTTATTCGGTAGAGGTCGCATATGATTTCCATTTGCATCCGTATGTTGCTCCAAATGGCGATACATATCCTGATGTAAATCTTTATGACGAGATACTGACATTGGAGTCAACCTTTGTTTGGGATCTCCACCTATAAATATCGGTTCAGTATGATGTCGTTGAATTGGTTCTCCGGTCCAAGGACTTACGCGCGCCTCTTTTGCCCTTTGCCATCCCGAGAAGGAACCGGTAGCTCCTCCAACAGCAAAACCTACTTTTGCAGAGTTCCAACCCGCTTGCATGGATTCTTCAAAACTGCCTCCACTGAATGCCGTCCATCCTGCACCAACAGTAAACCCGGTAGCTCCACTGACTACACTATTGGTAACCATATCTTGCAACATAGGACCATCGAATATTTTAGAAACGTACTTATTTACATAAGGGCTAAATTTATCAGACAATTTCCCTCCTAAAAAGCCGGTAATGGCTCCTGAAATTCCACTTATTCCGACTTCTCCCCAATTGATATAGCCACTCCAAGTGTTTCCACTTCCATATGCAAAACCTTGCGAGACAAGATTATTTCCTGCCCCCGTTATTCCTCCTGTTATAGCAGGTACAATAGCTGCCCCTACACCCGTTATTGATATTAAAGTTGAGGCACCTGCCAAAGCACCGACACCAAAATAACCAAGCCCTTCCCAAGTGAAATCGGCTCCATTTGTTGCCCAGTTTATGACAGCACCGACTGCAATAGGGATCAACCACCAAAGTTCCCCATCAGGGTCTGTATAAATCAATGGATTATTTAAACAATACCCATAGCGATTGTAATTCAACCAATTACCCGGTGCTTGTACATAAGGATCAGGACTTAAGAACATACCTAACAAAGGATCATATACACGACCATTCATATTTATCAGCCCCAAAGCATCCAAATGTTCATGCAGGGTATACCCTCTGTCAATGATAAATTTAGTGCGTGTATCCGCATCTTTCCATAAAGCAGGATTACGACGATTTCCCCACGGGTCATAGGCGTATTTCTCTTTGACAACCCCATTTATATCCGTCAAAGCCAACAGAGAGCCTTGATAATCACAATAGGCAGAATAGAAATTACTGTTGCCGTCATCGTTTATGTAAATTCCAGCTAAACCGTCTCCACCGCTGATATGATGGATCTTTTTAATTTTTCCGGACGAGCTGATCTCTTCTTCATAATTTCCTGAATAATAACGGGTAAAAGTAACATTTCCCTCTTTAAAAACACCTTTACGACGTTGTTCGTCAACCCCATAGTCCAAAACCAACGATTTATTTCCTAAACTGATACTCTTCACTTTCTTGAAATCGGTATACGTAATGGTTTGAGCCGAATGAGGAATCCTATCCGGCTTACCACTGATAGAAGTCAAGGCATGGGGCTTGCCATTTTCTTCACCATAGTTGAAAGTAAAACCGACATCACTCTTAGTAGTGATCGTTCCGGTGGTCGGGTTATAGCTAATGCTATTATTTACTTGTGAGACATTGCTTTTACTGACATCCCAAGCTGTCAGTCGGTTCATGGTATCATACGTAAAGTCCTCCTTATGACCGGTAAGCAAGTCGCTTCGGGAAGTCAGATTACCTTTGTCATTAAAGGTATAAGCCATGATTATAATCCCGGCTGCCGTAATGGAAGAAGGCAACCCCCGGCTGTCATAAAGCTGGGTTTTCTCTGTGTTTCCCTGCTTAGACTTGATAAGCTGTCCGCGAGCATTCGCCGACAGACCTTGCCAGATCTTATTATCATAAGAATCCGTTACAGATATCAGATTACCATAAGAATCATACGAATTGTTTACAGTGTATCCGTCCGGATAAATCTCCTTTTTTATCCTGCCAAAGGCATCATAAACAGTTTCCGTAGTATATGTCTTTTCATTCTTTATGTTTTCCACTACTTTTATAACCCTGTCCAGACGGTCATATGCAAATTGCTGGCTATGCTTACCGTCCATACGGATTCCACTTACCCTATTATTACTGTCATAATCATAATTCGTTATCTCACCCTGGCGATCTACCTTCGATAGTAACCCTTTCGAATAAGTATAGTTTGTGACCACCGGAGATTTTCCGATATGGATACTTTGTGTTTCACTTTTCAACTGCCCCCAAGCGTCATAAACAGTCGTAATAACACCGGCATCCGGATCAGTCAGTTTTGTACGATTCCCTACCAGGTCATATTCCATATTTATAGGTGCTCCACCTTCAGGAGTAGCAGTCTTCACCGCTCCGGAAGCATAATAGGTATAAGAGACCTTTTTACCGTTTGTAGTTTGTGAAACGGTTTCACCCAAGGCATTTTCTACAGTGACAGTGGTCGTGTTAGGCGATGTCACTTGGGTAGTCAGTCCGCTATAAGAATAAGAAGTAGTACCTAAGGGAGTAACCGAACGCTGCAAACGTCCGTAAGTATCATAATAATTAGTGGAGGCCCATGTCACTGTTTCTCCGGAGAAATAAGGTTCGGAAATCCGATAGAGACGGCCTTTAGTATCATATTCCTTACTCGAAGTGATCTCTTTTCCACCTAACCCGTAATACTTCTGTCCGAGTTCACGCTCCATAGGGTCATACCAGACGGTAACAGGAGACTCACCGGAAGTTTCCGTATATTCATAAAACTTGCTTCCCGCCATGCTTCCGGTACTCGCCCATTTCAAAAGTTTCACGGTCTCCACCTTATCCGGTGAAACCACTTTGGTCTGACGGCCGAATCCGTCATATGCATAAGTCGTAGTACCCAATCTGGAAGTTTCGCTTAAGAGCAGGCTCCGGCTTTCGTCATAATTGTAAGTGACGGTTTCATTTAACAGGTTATTGGTTTTCCGGGTGATAAAACGTCCGGTAGAAGAGTAAGCCAAAGAGGTAGAACGCGACTCATTGCCGGCCTTAAGTGTTATTAAGCCCGGATTTCCATATTTATCGTAATTACTATAAATGGTAGAGACGGCAAAGGAAGTGTTCGGATCTTCCGTCTTTGTCAAAAGATTGCCTTTACCATCATACGCATATTCTTGTGTGCGAATATCATCAGGAACACCGGTCCGAGACTTGGTTGTAGTCATTTTTTCTATTTTATTGGCACACCAGGAACCTTTCCTAATATATTTTATTTCTTGAGTCTCTGTGAAAGAATTATCATACTTCGTTACTATACTTTGAGGATTGTTGCTGTCGTCATAGCGATTGTATTCTTTGGTCACGGTGACATTGCGCAAATAGTCTTTCTGAGTTTGAGATTGAAGCTGGAGCCGGAATGCCCTTTGCTGCTTGACAAAGTTATAAACATTGGTATTTTCACTGATACGGCTATTGCTCGTAGTAGTCACCAATGTACTTTTGGGATACGTGACAAAATATTCAGTATTCATCTCATTTTCATTAACGGTTTTCCGACCGTTAATATTATCAGTTATCTGGATTTTTTTAAATCCGAAGAAGCCTTTTCCCTGTTTATGGATCAATGGAGTATTGAATGTATATACCTGATTAAATAGAGGTCCGGTTATCTGGCTTGTCACTTCAAACTCAGCAGGTAAAGAGGTAAGGATATTTGCGCTTTCAGTAATGCTTGTATTTCCATTGAAAGGGCTTTTTGCGCTTTTATAATTGATAACATATTCATTTTCATAAGCGTTTTTTACTTTTAGAATCTTATTGAACTTAACGCCCCGGCTGAATGTGTAATAATTAGGTTTTGTTGTTGATGATACAACTGAATTATTCTCTACAAAAACATTTTTATTCAAATCAGAATCAAATTTTCCATAAGCAGAAAAATCAAAATCCAGTGATTTTTTATTATTTAGCCCCAAAACATTAACAAATGTATTACCAACACTCAATAATAATTTCATGCTATAATCTTTTATTTGAGGAAAGTAACCACTATCATAATAATTCGGATATTTTACCAATATATCCGTCTTTCCGTCTTGATTTATATCCAACAACATCAATTTGACAGTATTATCATTTGGAATTACTTTTTTATCAATACCGATATCAAATAATGATGTACCCGTTGATCTCCAAATACTCCAATATCCATAAGAACGTATATACTCTTGTCTCAATATATCCGTATTACCATCTCCATTAAAATCACCAATATGTATCTTATCTTTATGATGAAATTTATCTGTTGAATATATTTTAACAAACGAATTAGACAATTTACTGTATTCATAAAAATTAGTAGTATTATCCGTCATACACATCAGCTCCTGTTTGCCATTTCCATTTATATCAGTAAGATATACTTTTTTAGAGTAACCTATATTAACGGTAACACCACCAATAGAAAAAACCCCCAAATAATTGTTAGCAACTACCATCATAAATTGAGTACTTCCATTCCCTAAAAAATCACCAGGAATTGCATAAACTTTCTCTCTCTCTGCAAATTCATCAGAAGATAATCCCATATTAATATCATCACTTTTATCAGTTCCAAATACACCATTTCTATATTTGTAACATTTTATAGTATAGTAAGGTCTAACAGAAGCTTCTCCTATGTAAAGTTCATCTTTCCCATCATTGTCATTATCTGCAAATGCAAATGTCGTACAAGTATCCCAATTAAACTCAGCGTCAATTACTGAATAATAATAACCATTACCGCCATTACGATACATAGTCCATAAATATTTCATATCCCCATTATCTTTATGTGTCAGTTTGAATTTAAGCAATGGATCCGAAATACCATCTCCATTAATGTCACCCCAGTACTTCACTATAAATGAAATTCTATAACCTTTTGCAGCTAAAGCTTCCATTTTCGGAGATTGGTAGATATCTTTTACGGCAGTATAATCTTGAGTATATTTATGTTCGCCCCATGTGAATTCTATAGGCAAAAATGATTCACCGTTTGCATTGGTTTTCTTTACACTACTCAAATGATAAAGATCCCTCTCTGTCTTATAACTCAAGTCATAGGTTTCAAGCACTTGAGAGTTTCGTCCTTTAACAATTATCTTTCTTAAGCAGTTACGGTTTCTTATTTCCATTCCACTAATATACATCTGCGGCATATTAGATAGGATATCATACTCAAAATCAATGGATGCAATTGTTTGTGTAATTCCATTCTCTTCGTGTCCATAGTTAATAGACGAAAGCCGAGTATCGCCCAATAGATACGACCCGGAATAAGGATTCGTTACATAAATGTATTCCACAAAATTATGATTCGGATCAGTTATTTTATGAATAGCCCAACCTAAATTGTAGAAATCAGTATTCGGAAGAGTTAATGAAGGTGATTTAATTGGAAAATAAGAAGCCAAAGACGATGGATCCCCATATTCCAAAACATTCCCATCTTTTTGGAATACCTTGAAATATTTAGGTCCCCATGCCGTAATATTGTAACCGACTATTTTATTGGATTCATCATTCTCCGTCCGATACTCAATCGTATCGGAAGAAGATTCCAAAGGCCCATTTACAACCAAACGTTGTCCGTCCAGTGCCAATGGAGAATACTTGTCCCAAATGATTCCACTCTTTTCGTTATCATAATAATAATTTTTAGGAACACGGGAAATCATGGATAATCCACCCAAATTCCATCCCCAACCGGCAATACCGTTACCGGATTGGCTATTATAAACCAAAGACAAATTAGGCTGCATGCCGTTAATTCCCGGCGGACAAGAAATAGGAATTGTATACGTTGCTGCTCCACTGGGACTCACATTCAACTCTCCCGGTATTTTGCCAACAACAAATCCCTGCGAAGCATCTCCCACAATTGTTCCGTCAGGTCTGGCATAAGTATTATCTGACGGAGGAAATAAAAGACAAGGATTCGTATACGCATGAAAGCTTTCTTCCTTGTTCGCTTTATAAGAAAATCCGGGCTTAAGCAGTATATAGTCACGAGCTACATAAGAGCTATTGCCCGACTGAGGTGTTTGAAATACCCAATTGGGTTGTACATTTTGTGCCTTACCGTTAACTATAAAACATATCACGAGGATATAAATAAAACATATCTTTTTCATAGCAGCAGATTTTATTGTTTGATGATCTTATATTGCACGGTCTCTTCACCATATCTCAGAATAAGAATATAAATACCGGCAACATATGCAGATAAATCAAAAGAGACATCTCCGTTTCCTATTAACCTTTCACCTAATAACTTTTGTCCGGAAGAAGAATAAAGTGTAAAATTATAACAACAGTTTTCCTCACCGGCAGATATTTTCATATTCAAAAAACCTTTTGTCGGATTTGGAAAAACATGTATCTGACATTTGACCAGTTCTTGCTCCAAAGGAGAAACATCAGCATCCATTGACTTAGCCTGCGCATTCATCGTGATAACAGTCCTGCTTATACGATTACCTGCATGATCATACTCATAAACCACCTTATAAGTTTGTGCCAATAGTTGGGATACGGCAAAAAGCAACAACAGGCAGGATAGATATACTCGTTTCATATCGTTTGGTATTTTATAGTTCAACAAATAGTATACTTTTCATAATATCAATTATTCACTTGTGATTTCAAGTCCTCTATCTCTTGCTTTAATTCAATAATATACAAAGTCAATTCTTCAATTTTTTGAAGTAATAAAACATCCGTTTCTGCCAAATTAACCCCATTAGCTTTTACCTCTTTTTCCGAAGGTACACCGGGAAGAGTTCCTTTTTCTTCAATATGCTGTTCCACTTCTTCTAAAGTAGGAAGGTTATAGTCTTTCTTAAAGACAAAATCCGCCCACTCGGATTCCACCTTAACTTCTTTGGCCCTAATTGTACCATTTACATCCAATTTGTTTTTGGGATTAGCTATCCCAATTCCCATATTGCCATTAGTTTGAAATACAAACTGCTGTGTAAACTCTGCCTCATTCCAAAATTTTCTACCAATGACGAACTTGTCTTTATCATCGTCACCTAAGCTCAATATTAGATCAGTTCGATCAGATTCTATATTATTTCTTATAAAATATACATCATCACTGTTACCTTTAGGACTTCCGAATTGCAATTTCTTTCCATAACCTTCAGTAATCAAACCTCCTATTTGCACATCCTTATCTATGACCTCGGTCTGGGAATAAGCGCCACAGCAAAACAATCCTAAGAATAATCCTATTAAAACCTTTTTCATAAAAACATCTTTTTATAATCAGAACACACTCTTTTTCAATAAAACCTGCTAATCTACCTTCATCATACTGTCAATTTTGGCTTCCATCACTTCCATCCGTTTTTCCTGTTGAATAATGTACAAAGTCAATTCCTCAATTTTCTGTAATAACAGGACATTCGTTTCAGCAAGATTAACCCCATTAGCTTTTACTTCTTTTTCCGAAGGAACACCGGGTAAAGTCCCATTTTCCTCAATATGCTGTTCCACTTCTTCTAAAGCAGGAAGGTTATAGTCTTTCTTAAAGACAAAATCCGCCCACTCGGATTCTACTTTAACCTCTTTGGCGCGAATTGTACCATTTACTGCCAACTTATAACCTTGTGTATCCGACGTTCCTATACCGACATTACCGTTTACGGACAAATCATTGAGATCGGTTGCCTCATAATAAGAGGGATATCCGATATTCAACCCTCCCTTTGGACCAATTATGACACAAGAATGCGAGCTTTCCCCACGACATGTTTGGATAGCAAAACGTCTCTTACAACAGTCATCTTGCGATACATCAGCAGGATACTCCCATATTTCATAACCATTCGATTTAACCCCCTTATATCCGGCGTAAGATGCCGTCATCATTTTCCAACGATGCGGCTGACCATTCACTCCCTTATTACTAAGAATATAAGAAATAAGAGACTCCTCATTCTGATTAGCAGGATGTCCTGCTACTTCTATATTACCATCTAAATCACATAAGACCAATTTATTCCAGACATTCCATGATGTTTTAGACGCATCTCCATTCCTATAAAACACACCGTTATTATTAAAATTTAATTGATGGATATAACCGGCAGAAGCGTCAGGCCATGGAGAAATTGTCAGGTTAGTAGAGAATCCATAGGCAGTACTGATACCAGCAGTCGCCAATGTTTTTAAATCAGCCCTGATTTCCTGTTTAAAAAACGAAGGAGGCTCGTTTACATCTCTTGTATCACGTACCATCAACGCATCCGTCTTTTGCGAGCTCTGTGCATTGACAGCGACTTGAGAAGAACAGAGAAGACACATAAATAGTACAAAAAAGCTCTTTTTCATATATAACTATTTTTTATATTAACGAATAAATTCCCCCTCCAGAAAGCCATCCTGCGGATTCGTGAGACGTAAGACATACGTACCTGAACCGGAACAAACAACAGGAACAAGTACTTCAACATCAGCCGGAAGATCAACAAAAGATTCGTAAATGACACATCCGTCTTTCAACACGTTTACCGTAACATCAGACAAGGAGGAGGAAGCATTCAGATAAATACCCTCATTTTCCACAAAAACAGCATCTACAGGAGCAGCCAAAGGCAACGAACGTTCCGGTTGTTTGATAAATCTTCCTTTCAAAACAATAGTAGTAGCTTTATCCGTAGTTTTTTTGCCACCATCATCCATAATAACACCGGTTGCAGAAAAGGTATTCGCAAAAAAAGGAATTGAAGACATCAAAAACAGTCCCAATAATAAAAAGTAAATCTTCTTCATACATTTGATCATTTAAAAGTTAATGCCCAAACGTAAGAAAAATTAAGGGGAGGAAAGAAATATTCACATAGACAAATAAAACGCTTATTATCAATAGAATAAGTCACAGACACGTTCTACACCACCCTGTAAGCGTGCATTCACATAGACAAATTAAGAAGCATTTTTATAAAGTACAGATCAAATCTTCCAGTTTACGAGCATCTGCATGCACATATCTTGATTTCAACCGCGATTTTCTTCGACTCAAAGTCTCGGACGTATTCCCTAAAAAATCGGCCACCTGTTGATGAGTCAACCCGATACGAAACAAGATACACACTAACTTATCCTGAGGAGTAAGACCGGCCAACACTTTTTCCAAAGAAACGATAAAGGCGGCATCAACGGTCTGATAGTAAACAACGACATCTTTACAGTCTTTTGTTTGCAATGTTGTACGCTTTTTACCAGTCAACGCATTTTGACAGATATTCATACCATTAACAATGGAGACACAAGTACACATTTTCTGATAATTGGCACGCTTTGCTTTGTAAAGCTCCTTCAGCTCACTCAACTCGCTCTCGCGTTCCTCAACCAATTTTCGAAGCCTTTCTATCCCTTCTGAGTTTTTCCGTTCGGAACTTTCGGCCAATTCCAGACTCAACTTATAGGAACTGATCTCCTGCTCTTTCTGAGAAATGATATTCCGGAAACGAATCTCCATTACAGTTTTCTCCTTCTTATTCTTCGCATATAACAACCAAATGATAAAAAGAATGACGATACAAAACAAAGACAAGCACAAAAGAAAAATCTTATATTGCAGGTTGGCAACCTTCAACACTTCATTATCATAGCGGGCCTGAATCTCTGCAACTTCTTTCGCAGTTGTGCGCCGATACAAAGAATCGGCATAAGCAATATAAGAAACAGCACGATCAGCAGCCACCCTATAATCTCCTTCTGCATACGCGAAATCAGACAGACATTTATAGAGATAAGCTTTTACTTCCGGGTCTTCCGTAGCACACGCAACTTTCCAACATTGTTGTGCCTTGTCTTTATCTCCTTGCTCATAATAAAGCTCACCCATAACAACATAAGAACGGTATAACTTATCCGAATTCCGGGATTTTTTCATTGTCTCCCCGAGATAACCGAGTGCTTTATCCGGACTACCGCAATAGAAATAGAGAACAGCCATGTTATGCCAAATATCACAAAATTTTTCATCCGCTTTTACACCCGGCAGCAAAGACTGCATTTTCTCCACACAATAAGAAACGCTATCCGGCTGCTCCAACAATATAAAACACTGACCTATATTTTGTAAGTTAGATATCATGCGCAAAGTATCCCGGCAATCTTCTGCATAATTAAAAACCTTTCGGAACTGTACAATAGCTTCAGGATACAAATCCGATTCATAATCAGTATAGCCTAAATTATTACAAATCAAACTTACCAACCGCTTATTCCCTGCACGTAAAGCGTATTCTTCGGCTTTCTTAAAAGCAACAGTCGCCTCTTCATAATGCCCAATATCATAACAGATACGGCCTTTATAAAAATAACAAAATGCTTTATTACCAAAATTATCCGAATCGGCATAATAACCGGTTATCAAATCAATCAATGAATCCATTTCTACAATGGACTGGCCACATTTGTCCATAGCCTGTATCAATAATAAATGGTAACGCATTTGATCCCTATCGTTTAATTCCTGCACAGAAAAGGAGGTCCGGAGGATATTTAATACACTATCCGGCTTCTCTTCCACCAACGTTTCTACAATAGACAATCTTTTATCCACAGGGTCACAAGCCGCCCAAAAAGAACAAAGCAAAACCAAAAAGCAGAAAATAGATAGCAATCGTCTCATCATAATTTTTTTTGTCGAATACAAAAATAGTGAAAAATCCTGCTAATAAAATATTACGCACACCTTAAATTACCAGTATAAAATCCACGGCGTCTCTATATGGATCCCAACCCCCTCATTCACAAGGCATAACAAAAAGATATCTTTTTGTTATGCCGTAGCACATGGTTATTACTTGCACAGCCATATACTTTAGCATATCTTTGTGAAAAGATTCAGCACTAAAGACATCCCCATGTTGTCGTTCAAAAGTCACAAACAAGACGGTTTCAAAAGCATTGGACAATGAGGACAAATATATGCCGGATACCAACTTTAAAGGATGGATGTATACCATCATGCGCAATATCTTTATCAACAACTACAGAA